>JABAOF010044619.1_pt1 | contig 19725 bp, 22 predicted proteins | sample 7062171 | NCBI WGS metagenome assembly JABAOF01 (sample SAMN14538628, study PRJNA623070) | marine sediment metagenome | biome: marine biome [ENVO:00000428]; feature: marine pelagic biome [ENVO:01000023]; material: deep marine sediment [ENVO:00002113] | place: India: Gulf of Khambhat ...
ATGACCGCCGGAAGCTGGATCTACATCGGGACCCAGGGCATCCTCCAAGGAACCTACGAAACCCTGGCTTCTGTGGCTCGGACTCACTTTGGCGGTTCGCTCAAAGGGAAACTCGTTCTATCCGCTGGTCTCGGCGGGATGGGGGGCGCTCAGCCGCTGGCTATCACCATGAACGAAGGTGTAGGCATCGTTGTTGAAGTTGATGAAAAGAGAATCCAGAGGCGCCTGGACACGAAATATGTGGATACTATGGTGACCGATTTAGATGAGGCATTAAACTTGGCTCTTGAGGCCAGGGACAAAGGCGATGCCCTCTCCATCGCCCTCCTCGGCAACGCGGCCGACATCCTCCCTGAATTCGTTAAGAGAGATATTACTCCGGATGCTCTGACTGACCAGACTTCGGCTCACGATGAGCTCCATGGTTATGTGCCTCATGGAATCCCGTATGAGGAGGCCTTAAGGCTGAGAAAGGACAATCCGGAAGAGTACATAAAAAGATCTTATGAATCGATGGCTGTGCATGTCGAAGCCATGCTCGAGCTTCAAAGAAGAGGAGCCAAGTCCTTTGATTACGGTAACAACATCCGCGGTCAGGCTCAGAAAGCTGGGGTGGAGAATGCCTTCGATATTCCGGGATTTGTTCCTGAATACATCCGACCTCTGTTTTGTACAGGTAAAGGGCCTTTCCGTTGGGCAGCGCTGTCGGGAGATCCCAAAGACATCTACGAGACAGACGAAGCCGTGCTTAACGAATTCCCGGAAGATGAAGCATTGGAGAGATGGATCCGGAAGGCTCAGAAACAGGTAAAATTCCAGGGCCTTCCCTCGAGAATTTGCTGGCTTGGCTACGAGGAACGAGCTCGTTTTGGTTCGGTCATCAATCACCTCGTCAAGACAGGCAAAATCACCGCACCGATCGTCATCGGTCGGGATCATCTAGACACGGGCTCAGTGGCTTCACCCAACAGGGAGACTGAAGGGATGAAGGACGGATCTGATGCGATCGCGGATTGGCCCATCCTCAACGCTCTTCTCAACGCCGTGAGCGGCGCCTCGTGGGTTTCTGTCCATCATGGAGGCGGAGTCGGCATCGGGCTCGCCATCCATGCCGGCATGGTGATTGTGGCCGATGGACAGGATTCCACTGAGATGCGTCTTCAGAGGGTTTTAACCGTTGATCCGGGATTGGGAGTAGCCAGACATGCCGATGCGGGATACGAGACAGCCATAGAGTGTGCCAAAGAGAAGGGCATCAAGATTCCGATGACTAAAGAATAGCCCTTCCACACACATACTCTCTCTCTTGTGGAGTTAAGCCACCAATCCATTTATTTGTTTAATTCCTTCCTTACAACCTCCAGCCCAACCGCCTATTCTCTCATCGTCTTTTCCCCTAAGTATCTATTCTAGCGGTATTGTCACATTATGAGACATGTTGTGCCTTTCTAAATTATTGTAATCTCAAGGGAAAGACGGAATGGCACAAAAAGAGTGTCACAAGGTGTCAACTTTAAGTTCCCTGAGATCTGAGAGTTCTTTATATCTCATCTATTTTCAATATGTTAAAAATTTAACCTTCATCTGTTTTCCTGGCATCAAATTTGCTCTATGTAAAGTGAAAGGAGGTTAAAGCATGAAATTTTTAAGGACAAATCACAAAGTCATCACAGCTGGAGTAATGATCGGTTTAATGTTCGCCATGGGTTTAGCTGCCGCTCCGGCACTTGCCGGCAATTGCGAAAGGGCCCTGATTAAATGCGGCATTGACGCGGCCATAGCAGGTCTTTTCGGCGGTCTTCAATCTGGACTTACCTATTTCTCTGGCTGCTTAATTGGCTATGGGTGGTGTCTTGACTATATTGAATGAGATTCATCTTAATGGAGGTGTCAGTATGTTCAGGCGAGTGATTAAAAAAATGAAAAGAGTTGCTTTTGTTTTGGCCGTTTTAGTCCTTATTTTTAGCCTCAGTACAAGTTTTCTCGAAGCAAGTGATTGCGAGCTCGGTCTAGCCCTGTGTTGGTTTGATTACATGTCATTACCAGAAATAGCTGTTTTCTACTGCGGGATCGGATATATTTTCTGTAAAAAATACATCGAAAACTAAAACTTTACAGACTCTACTCAATTCTTGGCAATTGCCAGAGAATTGGATTATTCAGACTCAAAGAGGTTCTAGACATGCCGAAGAATAAATTTTACACAATTTTCCTTATCATTGTTGTATTTCTATTTTCCGCTCCTTTTTTCACGGCGGAAAAGCTGAAGAAAATAACCTTAGAGGAAGTCTTGTCCATCGGTTCGCTAGACGATGATGTGTTATTCCAATGGACGGGAGTCGCCGTGGATTTACAGATGAATATTCATGTACTGGATGCCATGGACTATTCTCTGAAAAAATTTAATCCTGCTGGAAAGCTCATAAAAAAGGTTGGAGGAAAAGGGCAAGGACCTGGCGAATTTATAGCTCCGAGACTCCTGGATTGTTCAGATGTGTCCGTGTATACGACGGATCAGAGCATACTCGGTTTTCAAGTTTTTGATACGGATTTGAATTTTAAGCGGCGCATACTGATTAGGATGCCGATTTCCGATTTCAAGGTTCTTTCCGACGATCGAATCGCAGTTTCCTCTCTTTCCACGAACAAGAAGCCGGCGATATTCATATTCGGGGCTGAAGGAGACCTGGTCAGAGAAATTCCTTATTCAGAGGAAAAAATGCCTTTGATGATGGATATGGTCAGTTTCGACTTTGATCGAGATAACAACCTCTATGTGGCCCATACCTTCCAGGATAGGGTTGAGAAATTCAACAAGGGGGGAAAAAAAATATGGTCCATCAAGCTGTTAAAGGAAAGAAAAGTCAAGAAAAAGATGATATCTTCTTACGTCGTGCCGACTGAAGTCGTGTACAAGAATATGGATTTCGATAATTCAGGGAATGTGTTTATCCTCGGGGGGCATCTCTGTAAAAACAGGAGCCGTGATGTGTACGTACTCAACTCGGGTGGAAAGCTCTTGACGATTTTTACTTTGCCAGACGCCAGCCACTGTATCTATATCGACCGAAAGAACTTCCTATACTCTAGAGCCAATGAAGGAGTCACCCTGAAAAAATTCAAGATGCACTATACATATGAATAGCAATCAAATCAAGATTTCCCAAAGAGAATAGATTTAGAAGAATTCAGTCGGAATGTAGCGGTTATGAGTAAAACATCATCAAAGCGATTCTTTGTTTTGGTTGTAGTCTTGGGAATAACTTTTTTTCTGTTCGTTGCTTTTCATTATCCTGGTCATCAAGAGGAACGTTCATCATGTCCCTTGTTGCTCTTTATCATTGATTTCGATAGTTTTATGTGTTTGTCCTGTCTCGAATCCTTCCTCGAGTTCTATAATAAGCTGCCGGACTCTATGGAAGAAGGCAGGCTATGGGGAGTTCTCATGTTCGATAGGCAAAAAGAGAGGAAGCGAGGTGATTCATTCATCAAGATTGTTGAGAAGAAATTAAAGGGTTTTATCCAGGCCAACAACATCAAATTTCCTTTCATCCTTGATCGATTTCACATTTTCGAACATCCAGGAAAACAGGGGAGTGCTGTTCTTCTTTTCGACCCAACTGAGAGAGTCGTTAAAAAATTCGTTTTTCCCTTAAGAGAGAACCAGATCAGAGAAATATTGGGCGTCATTGACAATGTCCTAGGAGTTTATTAATTTTAAGCCATAATGATCTGGATTATCTTGGGAGAAATCTCATTCGGGTTTTTGATTTTATTTTTTCTCCTGTTTGCGGTTTTCAGTCTTATCGAGGCAGAAAGGAGGGCATTCTGGAGGAGCAGTCTCTTTGCCTTGATCCTGCTTATTGTTAGCGTGTTCCTTCTATTCATCAAGGGCCCTTGGCACAGCTGGCTATTCGGGAGCGTTTCTATTTTTTTTGGGGTGCTCATCATCCTGTTGTTGTTTTATCCCCTAAAGAAGAAAGAGATTGAAGTCACAGGAAGCCAGGAAAGAATAGATGAAAGGGATGTCATCTTTGCCCGTTTTGATTATGAAGAAGGATCCGAGATCTTTGACCAATATTACAATAAAAGGCCTGAGTTTAAAGAGATCGATCAGAAGATAAGAAGACTTCCAGACATCCTCTCTCCGCCTCACGTTAAGAAAAATCCTTGGTTGTTTTCCCTTGCTGCAGCAGAATTTAATTTTTTGGAGCACCAGCTGACTCGAGCGAGCAGCCATCCGAAGACAGAAAGAGTGGAGTCCTCTCCATCAGAAAACACACGCCACATAAAGGCTATCATCAAATACCTCGGTTCGGATGTCTGTGGGATATGCTCTTTAGATCAAGCCTATGTCTATTCTCATGTGGGGAGGGGACCGGAGCCTTACGGTCAAGAGATAAAAAATACTCATAAATATGCGATCGTATTTGCCTTAGAGATGGACTTGGAGATGGTTCACTCGGCCCCGAAAGCGCCAGTCGTCGTCGAAACAGGGAAGAAATACATCGAGGGAGCCAGGATTTCTATCATTGTCGCGGATTTGATCCGGCGATTGGGATACTCGGCCCGAGCTCACATCGCCGGGAGCAATTATCAAGCCATCCTGCCGCCTCTTGGTTGGAAAGCCGGTATCGGAGAACTCGGGAGGCTTGGAATTCTGATCACGCACAAATATGGTCCTCGAACCAGACTGGGATCGGTGACGACAGATTTACCGCTTGATCCAGATACGCATCGTTCATCAGGAATCCAGGATTTCTGCCAGAAATGTCAAAAGTGTGCCAGAAATTGCCCTGCCCATGCCATCCCGCACGGGGAGAAAGTCGAAGAAAATGGAGTTTTAAAATGGGTCCTCAATAGAGAGGAGTGCTACCGTTATTGGCGCAAGGTCGGTACGGATTGTGCCCTCTGCATATATGTCTGTCCCTACAGCAAGCCCGATAACCTGATCCATAATGTCATCAGAAAAATGATCGAGAGATCAGCTACAGCTCAAATCCTTTCCGTCTGGGGTGATGATTTGTTCTACGGCCGCTTCCCCCTTCGCCATAAATCCCCTCTCGACTTTTGAGTCTGTAACTCCGTGTAACACAGTAACTCAGGAAATTATTTAGATTGAGTGAGAGTCCAGTACCATAAAAAGTGTCATTCCTGCCTACGAAGGAATGACATTCTTCGCTGTTCATAGGGAAATCTAAACCCCATTCTCGCCCATTCTACCGAGACTGAGTCCCTGAATAACTGAGTAACAGAGTTAGAGTCACTTCTTTAAGGGCTTGTGGTATTTCTTTTCTCCCCATGGAGAATAGAGCCCGTATGTTTCCTCGTGAATGCGGCATTTGCCCTCGGATGTCCATTTAAACCCATAATTGTAACCGAACCACAGATATTCATCTCCCCCGCCATTCTCGGTTGTGATGATATACCGGGCATCCACATTCCCGATTCCTAAAACCCCTCTTCCGGGACGATCGGTATCGCCTTTATTGGCATCAAAAGGAATCCAACCGTAGGGAGGAAGATAGACTTCTGTCCAGCGATGATAGACCTCATCAATGCAAGCATCGTCGCCGCGACGACTGACTGCCCCCACGTATCTGATCGGGACTCCGCGGGCCCGGCAGAGGGCTATCATCGAGTAGGAATATTCCGAACAGGAGGCGGTCCCGCGTTTAAGAACTGTAGGCGCTGGATTCCATCCTCCGAGTGGCTTGAGGTTGTAACTCAAGTGTTTTCCGAGAAAATCATAGATGCGACGAACAATCCAGTAAGGATTTTTTTCATTGCCGGCGATCTTTTGAGCCAGATTCTGGATGTAAGGATCGCTGACTCTGTATTTATCACCGTCTTGGGTGTATTTTTCTCTAATCTCTGTGGGGATGTCTTCTAAGCTACCCACTTTGTCGGGGTAGATGAAATATTCCACAGCATATATCTTGGCTTTCACTTTCCAGCCCGGTTTGACCACCCCGTACCCCTCGAGATCATCAAAATGAAAATGGGCGATTTTTTGGCCCCAGCTGTCCTCGATGATCTTGTTGGGATCTGGATCGAATTCCACTTTTTCAACAAGATCCTGGTTATCCCGGTTTTCTGGAATCGGGAGGAAGATATCTAGGGTTTTAACCGTCCCCGGTCCGTAGTTGCGGAACTCTTTGACAAAGGACAGAGACATCAACCGCTCATCCCACTTGGAGAGAATATCCTTGCAGAAAACCTTAATCTTGTAGATCTCGTCATTCTCATAATCCACGTTCCAGAGAACTTGATCTCCCCAGGCCAAACCGTATGGGAACGGGCCGTAAGAGCGGAAGGAAGAAATGGTGAGACCATCGGCCGGGTTCACCAAGTAAACTCTATCCTCGGCTCGGTCTGTGACCCAAAGATATTTGCCGTCAAAGGCCAGCCCAGCCGGTTCGTTAGCCGGAGAAGGGAAGTTCTGGACCATCATCCCGTCCACAGTGGAGACTTTGAGCAGAATGTCTCTTCGGTAATCGGCGATCCAGACATACTCGCCATCCCAAGCAAGGTCACGAGGGTTGTTGCTGTTCGATTCCAGTATGGAGAGAGCCCTTCCTGATTCTGGGTCTATCACGTACATACAACGCTCACCCTGATCTATGTGCCACAGATTTTTGCCATCCCAGGCCAAACCTTCAGGACGATGGCCCGGTGAGTCGAAGCTTTTGAGGATTTCTCCGCTTTCGGGATCGATCTTGTAGATTTTATCAGTGAAATTGTCAGCAAGCCAAAGATTCTGTCCGTCAAAAGTCATCCCCGTTGGACAAGGACCTGGAGTTTTTATCACCTGGAGAATATCACCGACTTTAGCCAAGGTGAGGGGAGCAATCAATAAAACAGAACATATGAATGTGATGATTTTTTTCATGATGCCCTCCTTGAAAAAAAACAAATTTTTTTCATTATATTTAAAATTTTAATTTATGGCAAAAAAGTGCCATTCTTTCTTACAGAAAAAAGGAGCCAGTCCCAAAGAAGTACTCTGTTCCTCTTTCTACTGGTTTGACAGTCTATTGGCCAATAAGATATGGTAAGACAAACTTACACGGAAAGGAGGATTTGGATGGTGACCAGTCGTCGAAAATTTCTCAAGAGCCTCGGTATAGGTGTAGGCAGCTTGGGTCTTTTTGGTCTTTCTTCCCAAGAAGCTCAGGCAGCTTTTGAACAGAAATTAAAAAAAGTTAAAGGTCTATCCCCTTTTGAGGTGGCCCGCGACGAAAGCTTCTGGTTCTACATTCAGCAGGCTTTCAATATTGACCGGAACATCATCAACCTCAACAACGGTGGCGTTCATCCGGCTCCCAAGATTGTGATGGATGCTGTCCACCGCTACCTTGNNAGAAGAGAGCTCGTTCGTAAAAGACTAGCCAATACCTTTGGCTGCTCCCCCGAAGAAATTGCCATCACCCGGAATGTGACCGAGTCCATGCAGATTGCCCTACTTGGGTTAGAACTGAAACCAGGCGATGAGGTGCTGACAACCCTGCACGATTACCCATCGATGAAAAATGCCCTGTTTCAAAGACAGAAGAGAGAGGGTATTGTGGTCAAGACCTTTAATTTTCCCTATCCTCCTTCAAACTTGGATGTGCTGGCAGAACTTTTCGAGAAAAACATAACACCCAAAACAAAGATGATCCTCGTCTGCCACATCACCAACCTCACCGGGCAGATTTTCCCGATTAATGACATCTGCCAGATGGCTCGTCAGCGGGAGATTGAAGTGGTCATCGACGGTGCCCATTCCTTCGGTCATTTCGTCTACAAGCAGAAGGATTTAGACTGCGATATCTACGGTGCGAACCTCCACAAGTGGATGATGGCTCCGATCGGGACAGGCTTTCTGTATGTGAAAAAAGAAAAAATTAAAAAGATCTGGCCTCTTTTTCCGGCGCCCGATCCCTTGAGTGACGATATCCGAAAGTTTGAACACATCGGAACTTGCCCCGAGTATCTGGAGTTGGCGATAAACGAAGCCCTGACCTTTCATCACGGAATAGGGGAAAAAAATAAAGAAGAGCGACTGCGCTACCTAAGAAATTACTGGTCCAAGAAGCTTGAAAAACTCCCAGGTGTCAAGATTCTCACGTCCTATGCTCCTGAACAATCCTGCGGCATCGGCACCTACACCGTGGAAAACTTCGACATGGCCAAGCTCCAACAGGTCCTTTTCGATAAGCACAAAATCTACACGATCACTGTCCAGGTTCCCGAGGATGTGATCGGAATGCGCGTCACCCCCAGTGTCTATACCACACTGCGGGAACTCGACATTTTCGTGGAAGCGGCCTCTCATTACATAAAGAATGGCCTTCCAAGCTGACGAGATATTAATTTGATTTTGGGGTGACTAAACTTAGAGGGATTTCATGACAGATAAGCTCTGGAATTTAGAGCAAAACTTGGAAACAATCAGAGAAGAATTTCCGATCCTCAAAAGCTGTGTTTATCTCATCAACAATTCTTTAGGCGCTGTTCCACGGAAGGCCCAAGAGTATCTCAAAAATTATTACCGGATTTGGGCTGAGGAGGGTGTGGAAGCCTGGAAAGGGGAGTGGTGGGATCTTGCCAGAAAGGTTGGAGATCGAGTGGCCGTTATCCTGGGGGCAGGTGAGGATGAGGTGACGATGCTGCCCAACGCCACTGTGTGCCATTGGGTGGCTCTCTCGACCAAATTCATAGATAGAGAGAAGAACAGAATCAAAATCATTGCCACAGACCATGATTTTCCTTCTTCTCTTTATGCAGCCTCAGGAATAGCCGAATTTATGGGCTGGAAACTCGACCTGGTAAAGAGTGCAGGTCAGCCCGGAATTGATGCGGAGTCGATAGTGGAGAAGATTGATGAGAGAACCCTTTTCGTCACGACCTCTCATGTCTATTTCAAGTCAGCCCATATCCAAGATATCTCTCGCCTCACAGCCCGAGCCAGAGAAGTTGGCGCCCTGACAGTCATCGATGGCTACCATGCACCCGGAGTCATTCCTGTGGATGTCAAAAAGCTGGATGTGGATTTTTATATCGGGGGGTGTTTAAAATGGCTTTGTGGAGGGCCGGGCAGTTCGTTCATGTATGTCAGGCCAGAACTTGCCTCCCGGCTACAGCCTCAACTCACAGGGTGGTTGGCTCATAAAAAGCCCTTCGCTTTCTCACCAGAGATGGAGTTCACAAGGGGCTCCTATAAGTATATGTCTGGGACACCTCCGATTCCGAGTCTGTACACTGCCTTAGCAGGCCTCGAAATCATTGATAAGGTTGGCCTTTCTCAAATTCGGAGTAAGTCACTTGCCCTCACCCGGAAAATCATCGAGAGAGTGAAGCAGAAAGGATTTCAGCTTTTTACTCCTGAGCAAGATGACCACCGGGCCGGGTCGGTCTCCATCCATCTGCCTCACTCCTACGCAGTGAGGATAGCCCTGGGAAAAAGGAAAATCAGGGTTGATTTCCGGAAGGGGAAGGCCGGGGAACCTGACATTATCAGAGTGGGCCCACATTTTTACAACACAGAGGAAGAGATCGAGGCCTTTTTCAGAGCCATCGATGAGATTTACACTTCTGAAGAGTATAAACAATATCCTGAAGATTTAGATCAAGTCACTTGAGTCAGAAAGTCTATAACTCCGGGGCCCTGTAATTCAGAAAACTCTACTTAAGATTAATGGTTCAATTCCCACTTCTTTGTAAAGAATGGCAGACACAGGTTCCGCAGGAATAACGAAGAGGATTGGATTTCGGTTATCCGTCTGGGTGGGTATAGGTTCGGCGGGTATGATTAAGAGAAGCGATGATTCTATAATGATAATAACAGAGGAACTGAGTCAATATCTCTGTCTATCCTATTTACAAGCCCCTGAGGATGAAGTAATATTAAAAATGGATAGATAGATGAGCAAAATCTCCAGACGAGACTTCCTGGCTGATTCAATCCTTGTGACGAGTTCGGCTCTTTTATTTCCCTCTCTACTGTTCGGGGTTAGGAAGGATTTTGTTTTAGAAAGCCAAGCAAGCTCCAAAGCCTATCCATCTTATCTTGATCTTGAACAAAAAGGTCTCCTTTCCAAGCGCATCGAAAAATTAGACGCCTACTACGAGAGCTGCCATCTGTGTCCAAGAGACTGCCGGGTGAACAGAAAAGAAGGGCAAACAGGGAGATGTCAAGCCTCGGCTAAGGTGAAAATTTCCAGTGCGTTTCCCCATTTTGGCGAAGAACGCCCGTTGGTCGGACAGAAGGGTTCAGGGACTATATTTTTTTCCAATTGTGGTTTACGGTGCATCTTCTGTCAGAACTATGAGATTAGTATCGAAGGGGAAGGAGTGGAGATACCGGATCGACGGTTGGCCGAGACGATGATCAAGGTTCAGAAAATGGGATGCCATAACATCAATCTTGTGACTCCAACCCATTACGTGCCGAGTATTGTTAAAGCTGTCGAGTTGGCCATTCCCATGGGGCTTAAAATTCCACTGGTTTACAATACCAGCGGCTACGAGAAGTTGGATGTCCTCCAGCTCCTGGACGGAATTGTTGATATCTACCTCCCGGACTGTAAGTACATAGATGCCAAGCACGCGGCCAAATACTCAGATGGTGCCTACAATTATCCCTACTATGCGCAGATTGCCCTCAAAGAAATGCATCGCCAGGTTGGGATTCTGCAGGTCGATAGAAGAGGAGTAGCAGTGAGAGGCATCATCTTAAGACACTTGATCCTTCCCAATAGAATTTCTGGCACAGAGGAGTTCTTGAAATTCGTCGCGAGAGAGCTATCAAAGGACACTTACTTGAACCTGATGGCTCAGTACCGGCCAGAACACAAAGCCTTCGAGTATCCCAAGATAGCGCGCAGACTGAAGAGAAGCGAATACACTGAGGCCCTCAAATGGGCCAAAAAATATGGTCTGACGCGATTAGACAAATGAAGGCCGGGATTTGAAGAAGATACTTGTTGAAAGAAATGTTGAAGGTTAGAAAATTCATCCCTTTGATCTTTTTCCTCTTACTCATTGTTCAAGGTAGTCACCCGGAAATCTATTACCCATGGCGGGACGTGTATATCGGGGCCTTGGAAGCTAAATCATGGGCTGGTCTTGTCTTTGCGCCTAGTTCAGAAAGTGTTTTTGCTTTTAAACTAAGAATAAAGAGAGGGGATCAGACAGCCGAAGAGCAGGATTTATTCTATCTCATTTCTGAGGTCGGGCCTCATGCTCCCGATGGTGGGTATGCCCGAATAAAGCTCGATCTAGGACTCCCGTTCAACATGGGAGTCGACACACCCATCCTGAAAAAACCATCACGCGGTTCCGATACTCTGATCATAGAATGGTCTCGCCAGGATGAAAGAACGGTCGTGGGAAGAATTAAATCACCCAAGGACATTGAGATCCATCTCATTCATTACTTTCCATGGGACTTAAAAGGTGCCTTCAGCTTACTTCCAGACGGACAAGTGGCAGGATTGAGTACAGCCTCAAACCAACATAATTATCTTGTCTGGACGAATCGGATGGCCGATGCGGTATCGAGCAGTCAAGGAGAAGAAACAGAAGAGCTGACTCAATATTTCTCAACGGAAAAGAGCAGAAATCTTTATTTTGTGGTGGGGGTCGGAGAAGATGCCCGCATCCTGAATAACCACATTTATCGGTACAAGAATGAGCGCTTGATCGATTCGATCCTGAATGAAGAAGAACAGAGATACAACAAGAAGAGAGTGAAGATCGAAGGGCTTTATGAAGGAGCCACAGAGGCAATCACCAATAATCTTTTCTGGATGGTGCTTTATCAACCTGGAGAGCACCGGCTCTACACTCCTGCAGGCCGTCGCTGGATTTTCCCAAAACCCGATGGAACACCCGATCACTGGACGATATTCGAATGGGATTCCTTTTTTAACGCCTTGGAAGTCGTCATCGAAAGCCCGAAGCATGCCAAAGACATTCTCAAGGCTGTCCTGGAAACCCAATATGCCAACGGCAATATACCCAACTGGCGTGGGCGCTTCAGCGGTGCGTCTGACCGGTCTCAACCGCCTGTAGGTTCCTATGTCGTGCTGAAGCTCTTCCAAAGGCTGGGAGACATAGAGATCTTGGAGCATGCCTATCCTTATCTTCGCCGCTGGCATGCCTTCTGGAAAGAAGAGGGAACAAACGGCTTGCCTTGCCGAGATGGAAACAGGGATGGACTTCTTGAGTGGGGTTCGGATGAGGATCTTGTGGCAGAGGCCAAGCCTGAATGGGAGGAAAACGCCGACGGTAAACAGAGAGCCATGTGGGAATCTGGGCAGGATGACCTACCAACCTGGGATGAGGCGGGTTTTGATGATTTCGCGGGCACCCTGACCATGAATTGTGTCGATCTCAATTCTTTGTATACCCTCGATGCTTGGTGCCTTTCCCAAATTGCCAGAATCCTGGATAAAAGAGAAGAATACGAAGCTTATATTGCCGAATACGAGCATATGAAAGAACTCATAAACAACACGTTGTGGGATGAGAAGGAGGCATTCTATTTTGACCGCCACTGGGATGGCCGGTTTTCAACACGGAAAGCCTCATCCAATTTCTACCCTCTACTGGCTCGAATTCCTGATGAGGATAGAGCCTTGCTGATGATCAAGCGTCTTCTGAATAGCAAGGAGTTCTGGGGTGAGTATGTCATCCCGACGATTTCTCGCGATGACCCAGCCTTCANNAACGGTGTGGCCTCCCACAAACTATCTTCTTTACCAGGGACTCAAAGCCTACGGGTTTGACGCCATCGCCTCTGAATTCGCGCGGAAAAGTCTGGACCTCTTCCTCCGGACCTGGAAAAACTTTCAACTTTGCCCGGAAAATTTTGATTCCCGTACCGGTGAGCCAAAAGGCAGACGGCATCAAAGCTGGGGACCTCTTTTTGCCCTAATTGCTGTGGAGGATTATCTGGATATCAATCCTTGGGAGGGATTCCGGTTTGGGATGATCCAACCAGAAAAAAAGGGAAAGTTGAAGCGGATTTCTTTCCAAGGCAGACACTATGACGTAGAGATATCGCCTTCTGAGATCAAATTAAAGGAGGAAGGAAAAGAAATCATCAAGGTGAACGGAGGAGCCGTTTTTCGCCATTTTTTCTATTCTGAGGAGGAAATCTCTTTCGAGATCAAGTCCCTGGAAAAGAGAGATATTAGGATTCAATTCTTGACCAATGGAAGGTATCAACTCAGAGTCGATGACCAGATTAAAGAGATCTTCAAGGGAAATTCTCTGAAATTTAAAGTCCCTGATGGAGAACACTCAATCTTGATTCTGCTCTTGGATCGCCTGTAATCAGCCGGATCCTTCAGATTTTTTCCATTCTTTGTTTTTAAGATAAGCTCTCTTCAAGGTATCACCACGTACTCCCTCTCTTAAGGCCTCAAGAGCCAAAACTTCATCAGGAGGGATGTTGCCCAGATTCACGTTGAGTCCAAAGCGGAGGATGAGAGCCTGCTGTTGATTCTTCAACGGGGCTTCCCAGGAGAGAGTTCACATCCTTAACGCCCGCCAAAATATTATCGATTTCTTCGTCTTTTATTTTTCCCTCTTGATCGAAGATCCCCACACCTTTACCAGCCTCTCGGGCTTCTACGATGACTTTGAAGGCTCCGTTTTCGACATCCTCTCCGATGATTTCATGAACCAGAGAAATAGGTAAAACATCTTTCGGATCCTTTTTTCCCACTTCGGTAATGACTTTAAAATTTTTATCAAGGGATTTTTTGATAGTTCTTCTCCTTATCTCGAGGTTCATTTCGATCGTACCATCCGAGATTTCTATGGTAGAAAATCCCAATTCTTTGGCTTTCTCGAGATAACCATCAAGTGTATTTTGCCAGACAGCGACTTCGAGGAAAGTTCCTCCTGGCATGACATCTATTTGGGAAGATGTGATCATTTCGTTCTTTTCTTTGAGTAAACTTTCGTCATAGAAAGCCGAGGTTCCAAACGTGAGTTTTATGATGTCGATATAGTCACCGGACGTCTGAATCAGATCCTCAAGGTGGTGAATTCCTATTCCTTTATCGATGACCATGGTCAGACCCGATGTTCGAGGTTTCTCAGATCTTCCTTCTAAAGGCATTTTAACGACGTTGTCCCAAGCTTTGCCCATCTTACTTCTCCTTTTTCTATTTCAAAAGATCTCCCCAGCAGTCTTGAGGATTGGACAGGACCGAAGCAATCTGCAAGATGGTTTCATGATGCACCAGCTGATGGAGTGTATTGTGTCGGGCCTCGGATAGCGCTCTTTCCTCAAATCCTAAAAGGGGAATATGATCGTAGAGTATGACTGTCTCCGTCATTTTCTGAGACACATTGTTAAAAAGGGCTTGTGTGACTTTCTTGGAATCTTTTGTATGACTGAGATGAAAACCCTTCCGCCCTTCTTCGATGTGCGGAAATAGGATGACCACAGACTCCAGGTTGGATAGCTCATCAAGATCGGATTTATAGGTGGAAAGATCAAGAGCGATTTTTGTCTGCCATTCTTTGTCTTTGTTTGGAAGTGTCTCATCCGGAAGAAAGGAGGGGAAGTCATGGATCAATGTTCCCCATCGGACGTTGTCCACAAGAGATCCCATGAACCAAGTGACCTCGTTATCACTAATCCGGAAATGGACAGTTTCTGTCGAAAAGAGTTTTAATCCCTTCTCCAGCCCGCTCAAGAGGTAGACCGTTTTGCCACTTCCGGCGCCTCCGATGATCAGGAATAGCTTGTTTCTTGGCTCATCGTAAAGAGCACAGGCATGGAAATTGTATATTTGATGCTTTTTCTCCAGCAAGTGTAGAGTGAATCTGTAGAGGGCGCCCAGGTTTCCCCAGAGACTGTACCGAAGATCAGAGGCTTCTCGAGTCAGCCTGAGGAAAGGACCTTTGAACCTCACGTGATCACCTTCTTTATCGTAAGAGGGTGTTCCTTCTGCGTCCTCAACAGTTAAGTAGCCATCGAGACTGTCTGAATACGGAATTTCTGTGAGCTGCCTGAAAGCTGTCAGGAGAGATTTTACCTCGAGCGGAAAAGGAAGCAGAGGCAGGAGCTCTTCTCGATTCGCAGAAAGGCCAATCGTAGCATTTAAAATCTTGACGGCTTTGTGGATCAATGCTTGATTCCTCTATTTTCTCAGGATGGTATATGATACACGATATCACCAACGCCGACAATAAAAAGGGGACCAGTTTTCAGTAATCAGTTCTCGGTAATCGGTTTTTAGTTGATTAGTAAAGAAATCTTTTCCTGGACTGAGAACTGACAACGGATTACTGATAACTGAATTTATTTTTCGGCGATGTGGATGGCCGAGGCACCGAAGAAAAGCTTCCTGTACTTGACTTTTCTGAACCCTGCCTGGTGAATTATAGAAGAAAACTCATCAGCGGGATAAAACCGGGGGATGGTAAAGGAAAGATAACTATAGCCTGATTTTGACCCTGAGATGAATGTTCCGATGGGTTTGACGAAAAGATGTATGTAGAAGTGGAAAAGTTGACGGATAAATTTCGAAGATGGCTGACTCGTCTCCAGGTTAACGAATCGTCCTTCTGGTCTAAGCACCCGGTAGAATTCATGCAGATGAGAAACTAGATAGTCCTTGTTAGGACTTATATTTCTTGTGGCAAAGGATATGGTCACCAGGTCAAAGGTGTCATCAGGGAAAGGAAGACACTTGGCTTCGGCCTCGGCAAAATATATATTAGCGTTATTCTTTTTTTTCTGGGCCTTAGACAACATCGTGGCGCTGAAGTCAACAGAAATGATCTTTACATCATCTTTAGCGAAGTGAGAGAGGTTTTGGGCCATCTCACCCGTACCGCTGCAGACATCAAGCCAGTATCGTCCAGCTTTGCTGGCCGCTATGCGGGCGGCCTTTTTCCGCCAATAAATATCCAAACCGAAGGTGAGCACGTGATTGACGAGTTCATAGGTATTGGCAACCTCAGAGTATATTTTACGCACACCTTTGATCATGATGAATTTTAGATTGTATAAAAGTCTCGGCGATCTTGCCACAATAATTTACATTTAACGAACTTGTAGACTACACTCGATATTTTTTGTTAAAATACTTTGCTCATTTGAGGGGATGATTGATATAAATAATAACTTTTGCAAAGGAGGAACATGAAAACACAAAAATTCATTGTACTCACGACATTAATCTTTCTTATTGGACTTACCTCTCTTTCCACAGCCCGGGTCCAGCCCACCTATGCCATCGTCAACTGTAAGATCTTTCCTGTTTCCGGTCCCCCGATTGAAAAAGGTATCATTGTTGTCCGAGACGGGCTCATCCAGGCCCTAGGCTCCCTGGAGAAAGTCACCGTTCCTGAGGACGCTGAGGTGGTCGAAGCCGAGGGATTCTTCGCCTACCCGGGACTCGTTGATGCGCACACGAGTTTTTTCCTCGAGGTGAAAAGGCCAGAAACACGCACGCCGGGAGTAAGAACAACACCCCAGCCAGCGGTCAAACAGCACCCTGAATTAGAAGCCATTGAAAAGCTAAAACCCAAGAAAACAACCATGGAAAACCTGCACAAGATCGGTATCACCACCATCCTCGTCGTGCCCCAGACGGGTATCTATGCTGGACAGAGTGTTCTTCTGAACCTCAATGGAGACAAAGTTGAATCCATGGTCGTTGTCCATCCCTTCGCCCTCCATGTGAACTTCACCACAGTGCGGGGGGGATATCCGTCGAGTGTTATGGGAACCATGTCCTATCTCCAGCAATCTTTCCTAGATACTCAGCATTATGCTCAGCACAAATCACTCTTTGCAGAGTCGTCGAAGGGGCTGAAAAGACCCGAGTATGATCCTTTTCTAGAGGCTCTTATTCCTTATGTTGTTAAGAAAAAACCTGTCGTCTTCAACTGCGCCAATCAAGAAGACATTAAACGTGCTCTCCGCCTCACCAAGGAATTCAAACTTAATGGGTATATCACCGGAGCGAATGAAGCCTGGCGGGTGGCAGAAATGGTCAAACAGGCCAAAGTCCCTCTTCTCGTTTCTCTCGATTTCAAACCTCCGTTTACCAGCAGCTACGCTACTCAGGGGGATGATTTGAAAGAGAAAGCCGAAAAAGAAATCTACCCAGCTAATGCGGCCAACCTTTACAAGCAAGGCATTAAATTCGCTCTGACCTCAAGCGGTATCACGAAACCGGCTGACATTGTGAAAAATCTCCAGAAAGCCATCGAAAAAGGCCTGCCCAAAGAAGAAGCCCTTAAGGCGATGACCCTTACTCCGGCTCAGTACCTCGGTGTCGACAACATCCTGGGAAGTCTGGAAGCGGGGAAAATTGCCAATATCGTCCTGACTTCCGATGAGATCTTTTCTGAAAAAGCTCAAGTCCGGAGAGTTTTTGTCGATGGCCTGTCGTTTGAAATTAGACAGCCTCCCAAAAAAGAAGAACCAGCCACTTTGAATCTTTCCGGACGATGGGACGCTACTCTGACAGGCCCGATGGGCAAGATGGAATTCACGATGGAAATAGAGCAAGATGGAAACGAGATCAGCGGAANNAAGCGACGGGGTCTTATCCGGCAATGAAATCGCATTCACCATCACTGGTGAGGCTATGGGCCGTACTGTAGATTTAGCCTTCAGCGGAAAGGCAGAGGAAGACTTGATTGAAGGGGCCATTACCATCATGGGAAGCCCTGCAGAGCTGAGAGCCACTCGAAGCCCTGGGGCATCAGAATAGGAGGAGATGATCATGAGAAAAAGATTAATTGGATTTGTTATCGTGCTCGGATTATCTCTTTTCCCCAGGCTTTTATCCAGCCAAGACCTTTTGATAAAGAATGGAACGATCTTAACCGTCACCAACGGAACCATCGCGAACGGGGACATCCTTATCCTCAAAGGGATAATTGAGAAGATTGGTCAGAACATCGAACCCCCCGAAGGAATTAGAGTGATCGACGCCACGGGAAAATATGTCATACCTGGTATCATCGACTCTCATACCCATATAGCTCTATCTGGCACGAATGAAAGTGGCGAGACGATATCCAGCGGAGTGAAGATGCGCGATGTCATAAACGCCGAGGATCCCTCTATTTACACTGGTTTGACAGGCGGTGTGACCATGGTTCACACCATGCATGGTAGCGGAAACCCCATAGGAGGGGAGAACATCGTCATCAAACTCAAGCGCGGAAAAACCTCTGAAGAGATGCTCGTCCCTGAAGCCACTAGGACTCTGAAATTCGCTCTCGGCGAAAACCCGAAACAGGCCAACCGGATGAGTACGGGGACACCGAGGTATCCGCAGACGCGGATGGGCGTGAACGCCATCATCCGACGAGAATTCTTGAGAGCCAAGGATTACATTGAAAAGTGGGATCGCTACGAGAAGGCTAAGAAAAACAAGAAAGCAGCTAAAAACTTCCTTCCCCCGAAAAAAGATTTGAAGATGGAGGCTTTGGCCGACATGCTCCGCGGTGATATGGTCGCCCGGTGTCATAGTTACCGGGCTGATGAGACATTGGAGTTCATCAAACTTTCAAAAGAATTCGGGTTTAAAATCGCCGCCTTTGAACATGCCTCTGAGGCCTTCAAGATCGCCAAGGAATTGGCCGAGGAAAATATCGGGATTTCCATCTTTCTGGATAACTGGGCTTATAAAATCGAGGCTTCCGAAGGGATTGCCTACAATGCCGCCTACTGCACTAAGAACGGTGTTCTGGTGTCCATCAATTCTGATAGCGGGGAGAGAATCNNTCTTGGTTTCCATAAACTCTGACAGCGGAGAGAGAATCAGGCGTCTGTTTAACGATGCAGCCAAAGCCATGAAGTATGGAGACCTGAGCGAGGAAGAGGCGTTGAAACTCGTGACCATCAATCCAGCCATCCAGCTTGGCGTGGATAAAATCGTGGGCAGTTTGGAGGAGGGAAAACACGGCGATATTGCTATCTTCCACAAGCACCCCATGAGTGCTTACACCCTGTGCGAGATNNCAGGGCCCAGTATCTCCGGGAGAGGGCAGAGTTGGAAAAGAAGAAGAAAGAAGAAAAAAAGAAGAAAACTGGAGGTCCGAAATGAAAAAGACGTTTATCTTCATCCTAATCTTTGTTTTTCTTGGTATATTTACGATCATGGCAGAAAACCAAGCTCCGCGTTTTGTGGCCGTCAAAGGAGCGAAAATCATTCCTGTCGTTGGCGATGATATAGAAGAAGGAATCGTTCTTATCAGAGACAATCTCATCGAAGCTTTAGGCAAGGATGTCACTATTCCAGAAGGCGCCAGAATTTTTGACGCTAAGGGACTTTTCGTCTATCCGGGGATGATCGATGGCCTGAGCCGATTAGGTCTCCAGGAGATAGGCTCACTGCGGGCCACGATCGATTATAGAGAAACAGGAAAGTTCAATCCTCAAGCCGTGTGTGTCGAGGCTCTAAGGCCTGATTCCATCCATATCCCCATCTCCCGGGCTAATGGTATAACAGCAGCCCTTATTGCTCCCTCAGGAGGATTGATATCGGGGCAGAGTGGACTCATTCGGCTCACTGGTCGGAGACCCAAAGAGATGATTATCAAGAATCCCGTCGCCATGCACATTAACCTGCCCACCATAGCTCGACCGAGGTTTCGAAGGACAACACAGCCTCAGAGGGAAGAAGCCTCCAAGCAGCTCCAGGAGATAAAGGAGCTCTTTAATGAGGTGCGTCTCTACCAAAAACTGAA
>JABAOF010017447.1_pt2 | contig 19691 bp, 15 predicted proteins | sample 7062171 | NCBI WGS metagenome assembly JABAOF01 (sample SAMN14538628, study PRJNA623070) | marine sediment metagenome | biome: marine biome [ENVO:00000428]; feature: marine pelagic biome [ENVO:01000023]; material: deep marine sediment [ENVO:00002113] | place: India: Gulf of Khambhat ...
CTAAAATTCTTCCTCCTCCTTCTTTGTTTTGTATCCAGTTATCAGCAGGAATAAAGCCAGCATTAATTCTATAACTTACAAACATTGAACTTTTCTTTTTAGCAAAGAATTCTTTGCATTTTTCAACGTGTGGAGCAAATCTTCTATTGAAACCAACCAAAACATCATTATCTGTTGCATTTCGAGCGCGGATAATCTCTTCAAGGTCGCCCTCTGTTATAGCCAAGGGCTTTTCAACATAAATATTTTTATTATTTTTTAATCCCTCAATGACATAAGTAGCGTGTAAATTGTGTCTTGCTGCAATTATGATTGCATTAATATTTCTGTCAGTAAAAATTGATCTCGGCTCCGAATAGCATTTCCTAATCCCAAATTTTTTCGCTATATTTTGCGATAAGTGACTTTTTGCTCTTAAAACTCCTTCTAAATTTATATCTTTATATTTTTTTAGAATTGGCAAAATTGTTGATTGAGCAAAATTGCCGGCTCCTATTACTCCAATATTAATTTTGCTTGACTTTTTTGCTTTAAGATCTTTAGTCTTTACGATTTTTTTTATTTCTTTCTGATTATCATATTCTAATAATACCCCTACAAATTTTTCTTTTTTCTTACTTGTAATTAAATGATATGCCTCTTCGGCGTTCTCAATTTTAAATTCATGGGTTGTTATTTTCCCCAAATCAATTTTTTTCTCCTTAACAAGTCGAAGAAAAGCCTCCATGTTTCTCTTTTCAGTCCACCTTACATATCCAATGGGATAATCAATTCCATATTCTTCGTAATTTGGATCGTACCTTCCCGGACCATATGAACATGAAAGTTTAAAATCCAATTCTTTAGAGTAATAAATGTTTCTAGGAATATTCATTCCTACATCACCCACAACAACAACTCTTCCTTTTTTTCTGCTAATTCTACCGGCCAATTCTACTGGCTCATTGCTACTTGTGGCTGCTGTGATTATTACTGCATCAACTCCATTATCTTCGGTAATGGATTGAACTAAAGAATAAACATTTTCCAATTTGGAATCGATTGTATAATCAGCTCCGCACTTATTTGCATTGCTAATTGTAGAAGAATCAATATCAATACCTATAACAATACATCCGGCAGCTTTTAAAAGCTGAACAGTCAATAAACCAATGAGACCCAAGCCAACAACAGCAACTCTTTCTCCAAGGCGCACATCTGCTTGCCGTATTCCTTGAAGAGATATAGAGCCCAGAGTAGTATATGCAGCTTCTTCTAAAGTAACATTTAACGGAACTTTTACACAAAGATTTTTAGAGACAAATATGATTTCAGCATGATTAGCATAGCCGGCACCTGCACAGGCAACTTTGTCTCCGACCTGAAATTCAAAAGCATTTTTCCCGACTTCAATTACTATGCCAGAGGAGCTATAACCCAATGGCACAGGAGTATTTAACTTATTCATAACTAAATCATAGGTCTTTTTCAGACCCTGCTTTTTAGCAATTTGAATGATCTGTTTTACCTGTTCTGGCTTTTCCTTAGCCTTGCCAATATAGCCTTTCTTTGACACCTCGATAGTTGCTCGTTCTGTTCCAGCGCTAATAACTGAGTAATAACTTCTTACTAAAACACCACCTTCATTAATTAAAGGTATAGGAACTTCTTCGATTTTTAATTCACCAGTTTTATAATTTTGGGTTATTTGTTTCATTTACAATCAACTTTTAAAAGAGTTCTCATCCTTTTATTAAATTATTAAGAATCTTCAAATACCTCCATCCAATCTTCTCAATAGTATAATTCTCAAGAGCATATTCGCGTGCCCTTTTCCCCATTTCTTCACGTGCATCTTCATTCTCAATTAAATACCTAATATGCTTAGTCATTTGTTCAAAGGTCCGTGAATGGAAACCTATTTTTTTCTTTTTCAATAAATCATCCGGATCAAAATCTAAAGTAACTACAGGAATCTCCCTCATCCATGCTTGGATATAAGTATTGGGAAAACCTTCAGATAAGCTTGTGTGCACAAATATATGAGAATGGCACAAAATTCTATTTACTTGCTCAATAGATTTTTCTCCTAAGTAATTAAGATTGCTGAACTTAGCTATTTTGTTTTCTAATTCACTCTGCCATTTTCCGCAATCTTTTCTACCAATCATTAAAAATTTTACTTTCTTATTTGCCTGAAAATTCTCTGATAATTTAATAAAAAGTTCTGGTCTCTTAAATTTCTTAATATTTGCTACCCATACTATTTTTATAGGCTCCTCTTTTTTTATTTCGTTTCTTGGCTCTGGATGGAAATTTGGGACTATATAATCACATTCCCTGCCGAAATTCCTTTTTAATAAATCGTTTTGATATTTTGTCTGTCCGATTATATAAGTGGTATTCTTAATTCCATATTGAAGGATCTTCTTATCTATATATCTAAATAAAAGATCCCTGCTGAATTTAAATTTTAAAGCTCTAACCGCGCTATTCGCAGAAATATACCAAATCATTTTTTTCCCAAATTTCTTTGCAAAATAAGCACAAACCCCAGTATAAGCAATCCCATCTCGTTGATATATGAGATCAGGATTTAAATCTTTCAAGCATTTGTATAAATCAAAAGTATCAAAAAAATATCCATATTTTCTAATGCCTAAATTACCTTTGCAAATTCTGATTATTTTATATTTTGGCGAATTTATCTCCCCGTCAAGAATCCGACACATATAAAACAGATCGTATTTTTTGTCACAGTTTTCTATCAAATAATCAATTAAAAGTTTAGCTTGGTATTCTGAACCCCCAAATCTATGCAAACAATGATATGGTATGACGAAACAAATTTTTTTCTTAGTCAATTTATACCAAAAATACTAGAATATTTTTATTAATAATAAATCACTTTTCTGCGATTAATCTTTTTAAATGCTCCTTATGAAAAATCTACACCTACGCTGAGTTTCGATTCCTTAGATGAATAAAGTGCTTACGTTCCAATTTTTATACCAGGATCAAGTACATCCTTTCTAGATAATTCACCGATCATTAATTTCATCCTCTCCATTTTTTCTTACCGATGTCCTTCCCTTCTCATTAGATCATAAAATTTGGAGACCTGACGCGATAACAAACCTACATTATTATATGCCTTATCGTCAGATGCAATTCTTAGGGATTTATTGCCTTGCCTTAATTGAAGTACTAAGTTCTTTATCCGTTTGTCTAATCTTAATTAATTTCGCTGGAACTCCTGTCATAATCGAATACGGCATAACATCTTTGGTAACCACTGCTCCAGCTGCTATGATAGAACCTTTGCCAATTTTGACTCCATCGAGTATAGTGCAATTTGCTCCAATCCAAACATCATCCTCAATTATAATTCCTTTGCTCTCACCACCTTGATAGCATATTGGGACATCAAGTCTTTGGAAAAGGTGTTGAGCAGCTACAATTACGGTATGAGTTGCTATCCTTACATAATTTCCTATTTTCACTCCACCTTGGCCGCCATAAATTATGGAATAGGGATTTAATGAACATTCATTGCCTATGTGAATAAATCCCGCTTTAGCGCGAACCATACAAAATGCATGTATTGCTGTATCACTTCCAATTTTAAGAGATTGTTTTTCTTTATTTGCAGATAATACACAGTATTCTCCTATACTTACTCTATCTCCAAGATAAATATTTTTTCGGTTTCTAAACTCCGTATTTCTACCGATATATACTTTTTTCCCAACTTCTCCTATTCCTGAGTAAATGGTTTTCATCATAATGAACTTGGCAATTTTCTTTGTTGTCTTTATAAGTATCATAAGTTTATTGTCTAATTAGAAAATAAAAATGGGTTTTGGCAATATTTTATTTATTACAATTCTCTCCTCATTGAAGAAAGCCTTATTGAAATGAGCAATTATAAAGTAAATGGCGGCTCCAATAACTATTACAACAATAAAGGATGGTATATTTATAATCAGTTTACGAAATGGGTAAATCATAAAACCCATCATAAAGGAATTAATGGTGATTATTCCAAGACCTTTAAAATCTATAACGAGACGGGTATATCTCCGTGCAGAGAAGTAGCAAAAAAGATTTCTAAATAAAACAGCAGAACCTGTAACCAAAGCAATTCCAATAATACCATAGGTCTTTACTACAAGAAGGTCGACTACAAGGTTATAAATTGCAAATATTTTACTAAAAAAGAATATTTTAACTTTTTCTATAGATTGGATAACTAATCCAACAGGAAAAAGGAAGAAATTTAAAGCAGTAAAAGCAGCTACTATCAAAAGAACTGTATAACTTTCTAGATATTTAGGGTCGAAAACATAAATTATCAACTTATCTCCTAAGACAATAATCCCTATTACTAATGGAAACAAAAAAAAAGCCATGATTTTTAACATAAAATTGAACATTTTATTAAGTTGCTCAGGATCTTTATCTTGGACGAATCTAGTAAAAAAAGCTGGACGAATAACACTTTCCAACATATAGTGAGGCAAAATATGAGTAGCTAGTTTCATTACTCGATTCGCAAAAGCATAAATCCCCACTGCCGCCGGACCAAGAAATGCTGAAATAACGAAGAAATCGGTAGAAACAGATAATATCTGAGCACCTAGTTCACTGAAGTAACTATATCCTCCAAATCTTACTAACCTTTTTATTGGGAGTTTAGTCTTTTTCTCGATTGAATGTAATATTTGAAGCCTTCTGTAATAAAAAGTTAGCAAAATAAATAAAAATCCAAAAGCAAAAGACTCGGCAATTAGAAGCCCTATCAATCCTTTCCCTTTCTCTAATAAATAGCATAAAATACTTGCTCTAACTAGCACATAGGCTATTTGGGAGATAGCATATTTTTTATGATGAAAGATTGAAGTAAGAACAGCTCTTAATAATTCAGACTCTAAATAAAAAATAATTCCGATTGAAAATATCATAAAATAACTTAAAGCTTCTTCAAATTTAAATAGCTTTCCTAATTGTTTTGAAAATAGAAGAATAATAAAAATAATGCACACACAAAGTAGCAATCTCCATAATAATCCGTGTTGTACAAGCTTTTTTAATTTTGCTATTTGCCTTTTTTGATAGAATTCAGGAATGTATCTTTGGAATACATATGGAAGACCAAGAGAAGAAAAAAGGCCTACAAACCCCATTACTGCAAGAAGAATATTATAAATGCCGAATTCACTAACAGATAATTTACGAACAATATAGATAGTGACTAAAAAACTGATTATAGGAGCTATAGATCGTTCAATAAGTATATAAATACTATTCTTGCGAATAAGTACATGCAAATCCTCTCTATTAATGTTCTGATTATCATTTACATGCATAGTTATTTCTATTTTATTTTTTTAGATATACGAATTAATTTTCTCCACTATTCATCTTTCCATCTTAATTACTTTAGAATTTTTAAATTAATTTTTTAATTTCATTCACAGAATTAAGATCAACAAATTAAAGCTATAATAACTAGTCCTGCAGTTTTTAACCTTTAAAAAAATATTAAATAATCTATAATTCAATCAACAATAATCCATGTCGTCCTGATATTGACAGCCAGTTTATTTTTCTAGCTTATCTCGTTCAATAAATTTAATTATCTTTTTTTATTAATTAAGTCATAGATTATTGAGTCACTTTTGACTACAAAGAGGCCTCCTGCTTCAAATAGTTTCTTATGTTCCGGAATATCGCTTAAGACAAATTTGCCTTGTCTTTTTGTCTTCTCGATAATATATTCATTATAGGGATCATAGAAAAGCCGCTCCCTACTTAAATATTCTTTTGAAAAGTATTTCTTATTAATCACCCAGTAATCTATTCCGTTCCTGTCAGAAAAATCACGAATTGTCTTAGGGGAGGTAGAATAATAGGCATCAAAGAGATCAATCAGCTCTTTTCCTCTGATGAGAAATTCACTGCTCTCAAATACTTTTCTTTTTGCAAAAATCGGTATATTCTCCATATCATCAGGATGACCTGCTATATAGCTACTTTTAGGAAGTGTTGAGAGGAATTGATAAAGTTCCCGCTGAGCATGCGAAGCTGAGATAACACTGACAGCCTTAATCCCAGGCATACAAATAATGCTAATTGCTAAAACAAACAGAGCTAAAAATCCATTACGCACATATCCTGAATTAAAATTTAACTTTCTAACTTTAGAGAATACTGTCATCGTTATCCCTAATAAGGCTATTATAAAACCAATTGAAATTGCCACAATTCTCATAGTTTGAAGCGAGTGTATACTAGACGGTTCTAAAAACCCATCACTAGATAAATGGTTTGCAATAAAACTAGGAGAAAATAATAAAGTAATAAAAACAATTATTATGCCCCAGAAAAAGAGCAATATGTGGTTTTTTTTAAGAAATATTTTTCTTACACCATTTTCAAAATTTGCAGAAACGAAAAGCAATAAAAAGAAAGGCAAAACGATGCCTGTATACCGGCTTGGGAAGTGAATGACGAATGTCGATGACCAAAGTGCGACAATCCATGCGACAGCAAACATAATAAGGCTACTTAGCAAAAGATACCAGGTTTCTTTCTTGAGTTTTAAAGCATCAAATCTCACAATAAAAAGGAAGAAAAAAGAGAGAAATAAAAACGGCATCACATTACGCTCCATGAATTCCAAAGCACCAGGGGGGAAAAGTCCTCCCCTGCCTATTATCAAATATTTAGGGATTCCTAATATAGATCCTTCGGAAAATACAATTCGTCTCCCTCCAGGACCAAATGCTGGGTTATTTTTCAACGTATTCCTTACTATCTCTTCTTGACAATCAGGGGTCTTCGTATACTTTTCAGAAAATTTGGGTAAAGCCTTCAATATCATTGGATAGTACAAAAGAAGTCCTACTAGAATCACTATTAGAAGAGGTATAATTCCCTGCTTAAATAATGCTAATTTCATTCTTGTTTTCCTTATATCATGGAAAATTGAGAGCGTATAAGTCATAAAAGAAATAAGAGAAATTGGTGGGTATATGAGCAACCCCAAGATTGTTACGATAGCTGCTTTCACATACTTTTTTTCAATTAGAAAACAAAGAAACGCAATTATCAAAGGAAAGGCAAATGATCGCTGCAATCCTTGAGAAATAGAGAACATCTCGAAACTGTTCAAATTAAGCACGATAAAAATAAACGATAATAAAAATCCGCAAGTGTTACTTTTGATTAACTTACCAAGTTTAAAAGCGTAAAAAACACAAATAACTATCAAGATAAACGGCAATATTTTATTGAAGAAAACAGGGCTAACAAAGAAGCTAGCAATATAATATAAAAAGCTTAATCCTGGGCTCTGAGGATGGTAGGAAAAGGGAAGTCCAAAAAAATTGAATTTTCGTATAAACGCTGTAGTTAGAAAATCGCCCTCAAATAATTCGTTATCCTGAAATTTAGCCATCCAATATACATGAACACGAGTATCGTTTTGCGTCTTGTATTTATCAATCAACAAAGGGTATTGTACATAAAGAGTCAAGATCAACGAGAACACGAGAAGAATCCACAACAGCCTATTTGTCCATTTCTCGTTGTTTAAATACATTTCCTTCAAGAATGAGATCCCCTTCATCTTATTTCGACAGTTCCTTTACTTCTTTTGGGATAGACGTTAATTTCTTAAAATATTCTTTCCTACTCTGAAAAGAGAAGCCAAATTACAGAGGATATTTGAATATGCCTGATTGGCGAGAGGGCAATAACATTTGCGGTCCCGAATATATCTTCTTACCTGATTCGCCTGATCAGAATAGAATACTCGCTGGAAGTCATAGTCTACTTCTCTTATATTTCCCATTGGTTTTTTATATCCTAAAACACAGCATGGCCAAACATCTCCATTATAATTTAGGTGAATGTTTGATATGCCTGCATAACAAGGGAGAACTTGTCTTTTCTCTCTTAGAATTTTTACTACCAGTTCGTAATAAATTAGCCTCGTTGATTCGGTTATTATTGTTAATGATCTTTTACTTTTCAGATTTTTCTTAATTTTATCCTTGAAATTTATCATTAGTTTTTCATAGACTTCATCAGAAGGAGTTATCTTTTCACCAATATTAAAAAACTCTTCACGCTGTTCAGCAATCTCATTACGATAACTCTGCACTCCTTGTTTGTGAACCCAATCCGCTATTTCATCTAAATCATCGACATTAAAATTTGACACAACAGTACCTAACTCAAGATGGAAATTTGAACAATCATTTTCCACTGCTTTTAGTCTTCGGATAGTCTCACCTAAACGTTTGAAATTTCCCTTCAAACCTCTAATCTCATCGTGTTTCTCTCCAATTCCATCAATTGAAGGCTTAACGGTAAGAGCCGTTTTGGTGTTATATCTATTAATTACATCCAATATCTTTACCGTAACTTTTTCTATTTTCTCAGGAAGAAAAGCATTGGTAGGAATATGCACTATCTTAGGCCTTAAATATTGCATTGCTAATTCAATAATATCAACTAAATCATATCTGAGATAAGGTTCCCCGCCACTAATATTTAAAAAATAAGCATAGCCTAAACTTTTGAAAAACTTCTCAATTTCTTCTATTCTTAAATCAAGTTTTTTAATTTTTTCAGGATTATTATGGAAATGTGTTCCTATGTGACAGGTTTTACACTTGGATTGGCACATTCCAGTGACAGAAAACGTAAGTGTTATGGGGCGAGCTGCTTTCATGAGTTTCTGTCTAGCAAACCAATAGTTTATGGTTTTGGGCAGCAGTTCTGTTAAAGATACTTTCACATTCATTCACTTATATTATGGCTTTAAGAATCCATGGCGAGCTAATTTGTAATTTAAAACCTTAAGGAAGAAACCAGATAGATATGCAGAAAAACTATCCTAATAAACTCTTTCTTTAATTGTTCTCTCATTATTAATTCGAGTAGTTGGTATTGATTTAGTTGGAATACAAAAAGCTGAAATTAACCCGCCACACAAATCAACAATTATTCCTAGTATTCTCGTAGTTAGCATGACCAGGAAAGCGCATTCCGGAGTAATTATATTGCTTAAAAGAACAATTCCAAGGCCCTCTTTTACCCCTACCCCACCAGGAGCAAAGAATGCAATGAAGCCAATAGCTGAAGATAAACCTATAGTAGCTACACAAAAAGGAATATTTATGATCCCTATAGGTTGAAAGGCGTATATAGTAAAGTAAACTATAACGCCGGTCAATAACCAACATAAGAAAGATATAAAAATAACGATAAGATAAAAACGATATTTTATGTATTTTGATATCTGGTAATTACTACTTTTTTCATTTCCTTTGTATTTCTGGGCTATCTTCCAGGCCAATGATAGTATCCAGTTTAATCCCTTTGAATGAATAACTAATATGAGAATTATAGGCAGAAAAATTATAAAATATTTTAAATATCCTGGTAGTAGAGAGATTAGTGGAATACCACAAAGAGCTCCCACTCCCACCATAACAATCGTATAAATAATAAAACTTGCACCACTACTTTCCCCCTTGATACCTGCTTCATGTGAAAAGAGAAGATAGTTCCCTGCCACCCATACCTTACCTGGAATATACCTGCCAAGGTTAGAAAAATTCACTATTCTGAAAGCCTGGAGATACGAAATGGGAACGTTCATCCCCCGGTATATAAAGTACGGAATAAACACACAGCCCATTATACACAAGCAATTGACCAGGAAAGCTAATCCTATCATTTCTACTCTAACACTAGCAGCTAAGGCTAAAAACTTATCTGCCCCTGAGAAAAGGTAATAAGTGCATACGCCTAATAAAATTAAAATATAGGCTATTTTAAATCTTGAATTATTGAACAAAGCAAAAATATGTAACAGTCTCTTTTTTCTCCCCATGTAAAATCCCTTGGAGGATAATTTGTTGCCGGAAAGATTAAGTAAGGTTCTGAAACGACCAAAAGGTTAAGTTCTATTATGCTGAAGGCAAGATCTCAGCTATCGAAACCTAAGTGGTAACACTCAAGAATATAAGATTAGATTTGTAATTGAAGCAGGACGCCAGAAAAGATCGCATTCATTAGCTGTGGTCCGTTTCCATCGCCTTCTCTACGATTTTTTTCTGGCAAGAAATCTTATTCTTCGTCTTTCTTGTATAACGCCTTAGCTGGGATACCACCCACTTTAGCAAATTGAGGCACATCCTTATTTACTAATGACATTGCCCCCACGATTGCCCCTTTATGAATGGTTACTCCTGGAAGAATGACAGCATTGCATCCTATCCAGACACTGTCCTCAATAATAATTGGCTCAGCAAAAGTTGTAAAATTTGGATCAAAAGGATAATGAGAGCCTGTCATTATCATTACTCTTGGAGCAATCGCTACATTCTTTCCAATTTCAACCAGGGCTAAATTATCAATGAACACTTCTGGATTAATGGAGGAGTTACTACCCACCACAAGGTTGAAAGGATTTTTTACTGTTGCTGTTCTGCTGATATACACATTCTTGCCAATTTTTGCTCCAAAGAGCTTTAATATATAAGCTATTCCCCCCTTTAAGGGAACAGGTAGCCATTTATTAAACACCGTTACTAATCCCCATATAAACCAATAGAACTTAGACTCCTGGCTTCTTACTTTTCGTTCTAATAACTCATCCCTCTTTGAAAGATCAAATAATCTTTCTGATCCTTCTTTTATTTTATTACAATACTTCATTTCTATTTCAGTTTCCTAATATAGACCAAAGCACTTATATTTTTTCCTTTAAGACCTTTCTGAACACCGAAACAAGCTTTCTGGCACTTCTCTCCCAATAAAAATCTGCTGCTCGGTCTATCCCTTTTCTTGCCAGTTCTTTCTGAATCAGTGGATTAAGTAGGACTTTCTTAATCTCACGTGCAATTGCGTTAGGATTTTGCGGATCCTCTATAATAATTCCTGCTCTTTTCAGTACTTCTGGTATTGAAGCACGATTTGAAGCCACCACAGGACAACAAGAAGCCATTGCCTCAACTAATGGGATCCCGAATCCTTCATCCAGACTTGGAAAAATGAATACATCAGCGGCATTATAATATAGGGATAATTTTTCGTGTGGTAGATACCCAAAAGTCGAAATCCGTGATTCCAAACCAAATTTCTTAATTAACCGTTGACTTTTCTTGCTCAGCCCCCCAATATGAATCAATCTAGTCTCGGGTATCTGCTCTGTCACTATAAAAAAGGCTTCGATGAGACGCTCAATATTTTTTACTGGTATTTTCGAGGCCACACTCAAAACCACCTTCTCATTTATATCTATGTTAAGCTGCTTACGGACAAAACTCTTGTCACGAGGTCTAAATATTCTATGATTTATTGCATCATGTACAACCGAGATATTTTCTAAAGGAATGTTCATATGCTTCTTCAATTCTTGCCTGGTATATTCAGAAGTGGCTATTATATGATCAGCTTTTTTAAGCCCTGGCTTCTTAAATAGCACTATAAAAGAAATACCTTAGCCACCCGCCACGCTCTAAACTGTAATCCCTTGCTTTTGGGGGTAACCATGAGTAAAGCCCACGACAATGAATAACCGCAGGACATTTTGATGGAGCTAAGAGTAAAAGATTTGAATAAGATGCATTAAAGATGTAATTTATACCGTCGTATATAAACTGTTTTCTTGCCTTTATCGGGTATACAACAAATCTAATAATTACTGAAAAAAGTAATGCAATAATGGTCGTAGTTCTAAAATGCCACAACCTAGTGTTGTTATCGCACTTATTCTGAGCAAGATCTAATTCGTTTGCACTCAACCACCGCGGCTGCTTAACACTATAGACCTCTAAATCCTCAACCTTCCCATTTAATGTCCGAAGGTACTCTCTCAAGCCTACTCGTAGCGCAGGGGTAGAGTAATTCTTGATTTCAGCAAAAACCTTTACCTTCATTTTCGCCATTACCTTATCTCTCCAAAATTCATCCTCTCTGGCTGTTACTTTTATGCCACTCAAAAGTTTTATCTAATCCATCCTTAAAGCTTACTCGCTGCTGCCAGCCAAGTTCATTTTGAGCCCTGGTAGTATCATATTTGAGCCTTTTAGATTTAGAGACATATAAATATAGAGTTGTTTTTGGAAGCTTTCCAGTAGGGTCCAAAAATGTACATAGCTGCAAGGATCCAGCTATTAAGAATAGCAAGCGCCAGGGTAAATGGATCTTAATAGGTTTCCAATTTGTAGCCACCATGAGTTGGTTAAGATACTCATCTTGAGTAATCTTTTCTCTATCAACAATATGATAAACTCTGCCTGTAGCTNNACCTGCAGCAAGTACGGCATCAACAAGATTCTCAATATAAACAAAGGGGAGAAAATTTTGCCCATTTCCATTGATAAACACACAATATGATCCAACTTTGTGACCAATATGAGGGAAGAATACTGGGCCTCCTGGACCATAAACCAGCCCTGGCCGAATTATCGTAATTGGAACCCTTTCTTTCTTATAAAACTGCCAGACATTCTGTTCAGCTAAGACCTTAGCCCGCACATATGGGCCTCTTTCTTCCAGCTTTTTCTCTATAGGCCAGTCTTCATTCAATAATTGACCCTTTCGACAATTATTCTTGTCATAGACCCCAAGACTGCTTATATAGACTACCTTTCCGATCCGAGCTTCTTTTGCTGCTTCAAGCACATTTTGAGTACCTAAGACTGTAGTCTCAAAGTGCTCTTGCCATTTTTTGCTCTTGGTTGTGGCTCCAAGATGATACAATACATCTACTTTTTGGATGGCCTTTCTGACACTATCAGCGTCTTTAAGGTCTCCTTCAATTAAGGATGCACCAAGCTCTTTTAAATAATGGCATTCATTTGGTCGTCTCACAAACGCCTGTACCTCGTGACCCTGAGAAACTAAGGATTTTACTAGATGTCTACCTATAAAACCATTGGCCCCAGTAACAAAGCATTTCAAAATATCTCTCTTCATTTTATTATGGTGTTAAAATGAAATGAAGGAGGATGTTTTGAGCCCCATATTGTTTCCAGCACCCGGCTTACCTCGCGCCCTTCTTCAGGAGGAACTGCTGGCGTAGCTCCCGATTCAATACTATCATAGAACTTTCGGATAAGAACGCCATGTTCATCTCCAGTTCGTAATCCTCCAGTAAGTACCTGCAGCGTCCTATTACAAATCCCGAATATAATCTGTAAGCTTTCTTCACAATGGTAAAGCGCCTTACTAACTATATGCTGCAATGGGCGAATACGCCTTGAAATTAACATCATTGTAGTAAGATTAATGCGTAGGCTCATCTTAGTTCCATACACATTAAGGTAGTACATAGGTGGCTGTGTGTTGAGTGATACCCTAAACATCCCGATAGCTTTATCTCCCTCAATTAATACTTGAATCTCATCTGGATGGTTCAGGGGGAGCAGACCGGTCTTGCAAGCCAAAGGGAGTATCTTCTGAAACTTTCCTGTAAATGGGAAAAGGAGATAAATTGCGTGTGGCGCCAGGTCATAACATAATCCTCCTGGCAAATCTTCTTTCCAATGACACCTCTGTGTATTTTGAAGATGCATGGAAGGGTCAACCGCAATATGTGCTTCTACAGACAGAACTTTTCCTAGTTTCCCCTGTTCAAACAACTTATAAGCTTTCTGGATCACAGGAACAAAGTGTTGTGCATGTCCTACAGAAAGTACGCGTCCCTGTCGTTGAGCAATTTCGATCATTTTATCCGCGTCTGAAACTGTTAACGCCATGGGCTTCTCAACTAAGACATGACATCCGGCTTCTAGGGCCTGAATACTTAACTTTGCATGAGAGCTTGGTGGAGTGGTTATATGGATAGTACTTGGCTTCTGGTGCTCAAGTAGTTGAGATAAATCTTCATATGGCTGTCTCAGACAAAGCTTGCGGCACATTTCTTCAGCCCGATTTCGGTCCATATCTACTACTCCAACAACTACATGCCCTTGAGCTAAAAGATGTTTGATATGAAGTCTGGCAATTACACCACAACCAACAATCCCTACTCGCATTTATTATTTCCTCGAATTCTTCCTTAATCGTGAGTTGATTTCACTAAAATTAGCCTCTTTCCCCTGTTCTTCTAACTTGATTTCCTAATATTTGCCTTCTCACCCAGTATCCTTATGTTTTGTCATAAGGGAGAATGAATTACTGTAGTCAGATCCTTCAAACATGAAATAGATGACTTTGAAGGATTAAAATTTTGGCATTAAATCTCATCATCAAAGAAGCAAAACCTAATGTGCTAAACTCAAGCTGATAGCCTTCCTTTTTACCGTCTTAATAAATTGTGCCATGCTCTTTTAATCAGAACAAACAAGAGATGGTCTAAACTCGGGCCAGGATTTCGCATGAACCTCTTCATAGTTGTAAATATATTCTTGAAAAACAGAAACTTAATACTGCTAACAAGCCCTCGGGGCATTATAAATTGTTTTGTAAAATTATTATACAATTCCCAAAATTCCTCATTAGACATTTCTGTGAAATTTATTTCTTTATTCTGCTCAGCATTCCCATGAACAGTACCCCAATCACAAGGGAGCATGCCCTCCTTCTTAATATCCTCAGACATCTCACTCCCAGCAAAGGGCATAAATTTATTGAGGGCAACATAATCGGGTTTCGTTTCCTTTACAAACTCAATATCCTTGATAAAGTCCTCTTTCGTTTCTCCCGGAATATTAACTAAGATATTAGCCATAATTCTTAAGCCTACTTCTTTGGTCAATTTAGCTGCCCTATAATTTTCTTCTACAGTAGTACATTTCCTCATTATGTCTAATTTGCGCTGAGAACCGGACTCAAAACCATATTCAACTTGAATGCAGCCTGCTTTCTTCATCATCTCTAACATCTCTTTAGTAACTACCCTCACACTTGTTTGAGCAGACCAGACTATCTTTTTGTGGAGCCCCCTCTTAATGAGCTCATTACAAATTTTAATAGCTCGTTTCTTATTAGCCAAAAACATATCCTCATCAATACGCAATCCATCTATCCCGTAAGAGGAAACAAGATGCTCAATCTCATCTGCTACCAACTTAGGAGAACGGAACCTCACCTTATGACCAAATATTGCCTGACCGGCACAAAAGTTACATCTAAAAAGACAGCCTCTGGCAGTGTATATATGGGTGGCCCGCAATAAGACTCCCCTTATAGTTCGCACAGTAGGTCTTAAATAAAATTCCATATCGCAGAGGTGTCTGGCAGGCAAGGGAAGAGTATCAAGATCACGAATAAGCTCTCTATTGCTCCTCGAACAAATCTTCCCATTGTCCCGGTAGCATATGCCCGCAATATCCTTCAGACTCCTTCCCTCCGCAATCTCAGACATAGTTGTCTCTCCTTCTCCTCTAATTACTATATCTATCTCCGGACAGCTTTCCAATGTCTCATGTGGTAAGACAGTGGGATGAATCCCACCAATAGCTACCTTAAGGTTTGGAAGGACTTTCTTACAAACTTTTGCAGAGTGATTGGCATCCAAGATTAAAGGACTTGTAGCCGTTATCCCCACCAATTCTGGCTTATGCTCATCCAACGTCTTTTTTAAGGCATGATCAGGGTTATCTCCCTTTCGTCTAATAATATCCCGGTCAATAATAATCACCTGATAGCCTTTTTCTTCTAATGCAGCCGCTATGTAACATAGACCTAAAGGCGGAAACACCCCTAGCTCAACATCATATGAAGTGGGATATATTAAGCATATATTTTTCATTCTCTACAAACTTCGGTGTCTGTTTTCATCCATGATATTTTCCCAAAGATGATGGCAAAAATTTTCTTGGTGAAGTTCATCTAATAGTTCTTGGGCTATTCTCCTCGCTTGGAGCACTTTATTTGCCGTAGCCAATAGGTAGTACAACTAACCTGAGAATGTGACACTATAGCCACCATAGGAATATGGACCTGGTTTACAGCCCGACTTCCTCCACACCTCTCCTTGAGAAAGTCTTCGAATCCGCCCATGTTTAACAATCCTATCCCAGTTCTTCAAAACCCAATCTGTAATAGCCAAATGCTCTCCTAAGGAGGCAAATCCAGTCCAAATAGCCTAACAGCTTATCTCTAGTAAGAGCTTGGAATCATAAGTGCCATCAATAAAACAGCCCTCATTAGAGTCCCATAAAATATCGATGTTTCCTCTAATTAATTCTGCTCGACCAAGAAAATCTTCTTCTTTACTTGCTTCTCCTATCATTTAGTACATCTCTGCCATTACTTTAGAGACCCGCCAATAAGCAATTGAACTCCAACAATCAGAAGTGTTATAGAACACGATATTATCAAGCTATGTGTTTCCCCCGCCATGATCAATCCAGGCCAATCGATTTGACTAAGATCCTCATTTTTTCACTGTGACATTTGAAATTAAAAGTTGAATCTTTTTTCTACTAGTGCTTACTAAAAACTTTCAATTGTTTCCACCATTCTATCCCAGGAAAACTTCTCTTTTCCTCTTTTGATATTATTCACAAACTCGTCCTCTTTCCCTTCGTTATAAAAAGAAACCACCGCATCAGCAATCGCTTGCGAATCCATTGGTTCAACCAAATAGCCCGTTCTTCCATGATCCACTACCTCAGGTAGACATCCAACATTTGTCGCAATTACTGGCTTATTAAATCCAAAAGCAATCTGGACTATTCCGCTCCCGGTGCCACTAACATAAGGAAGAACTACAACATCAGCAGCAGAAAAGTAAACTCCCACCTCTTCGTTAGGAATATATTTATTTATAGTCTTTATTTTTTCTCCGACACTTAACCTCTCAATTTGTTCCCGATATTTATCTTCCCCCTCCCAAAACTCTCCAACTATTAAAAGGTTAACATTGACATGTTTATTTATCATCGGCATTGCATCGATCATATAATTCAATCCTTTATAGGGTCTGATAAAGCCAAAGAAAAAAATTGTATTCCCATCAAGATTCAATCGTTTCCGCGCATCTTTTTTAGTAATATATTTGAAGTGAAATACCTCATATGTGGGGTGAAAACTTTGCTTGACATTGGCATCTGGTCTGATCTTCTTAAGGTTTTCTAAATCCTCCCCTGAATGGACAATAAAATAGTCTCCTTTTTTCAATACAAATCTTGTGCATATTTTATTAGTTGTATTAGATTCATGTTCTACAACGTTGTGACAGATGAAAAGTATTTTTGCCCGGGTTAACTTTTTTATCAAGGTTGCTATCGTCCAAAAATGAGGGGCCCAAAAAGATACCCACCAAGGAAAAATGACCAAAGCGGGATTCTCTTTTTTGATCTTAATAAAGACCTTCCACCATGTGAGAGGATTCAGAGAATCAAGTATATGCTCCACGCTCTCTTCCTTGATCGGGTTGGCGCTGTTATCTTTATCTGCGGAGCCAGGAAAAAACCATTTCGGATATTGCCGCTTAAAAGCATAGAATTGTGTCTCATGTTTTTTCTTAAGATTTCTATAAAGCAGTGTTGTATAGTGGGATATTCCACCCCTAAAGGGATAGGAGGGACCCACGATAGATATTTTCATAAGATATTATGGAACTTAGAATCTACAGCGGTGGACAGGACAAAGAGAAAGAATTTCTTGCCAATCAATAACAACATTCTGAAAGAAATTTATGATATTCATGGAAATCTATTCAGACGCTTTTAAAAATTGAGATCCTTTAAGATCAGCAAGTCTCTTTGCACCTATACAGAACATTGTAATTTGAAAGCCAAAAAGGATTTGCTTTATTGCTCTAATTACTGCCTCAGCAGACTCAATGGCCGGTCTTAAAAGTGGTAACGCTACCCCAACCAGGTCTGCACCCAGCGCTATTGCTTTTGCCATATCAATTCCACTTCTAATCCCACCCGAAGCTATTATAATTAAATCATCAGCCTCATCTTTTACAATTTGCAATGATTTGGCAGTAGGAACTCCCCATTCTTCTAAGTTGTCTATTAAAACATTATTCTCTTCTTTCTGTTTTCGATATTTTTCAATTTTCACCCAGGATGTCCCACCAGCTCCGGCTATATCAACACCTGAAATACCGATATTTTTTATTTTGGAAGCCACTTCCTGGGAGATTCCGTTCCCGACTTCCTTGATAAATACTGGAAAGGGAGAAGAACGACATACATCTTGAATCTTTGGAATCAGATTTTTGAAATTGGTATTCCCTTCGTCTTGGCTCACTTCTTGAATCGGATTAAGATGGAGGAACAAACCATCAGCTTCTATCATCTCCACTGCAAAAAGACATTCTTTCACACCAAATCCGTAATTCAATTGCACTGCGCCCAAATTCCCCATTAATAAGATATTTGGGGCCACGTCCCTTACCTGAAAAGAATATTCCAGACTTGGATTCTCAATAGCAACACGCTGAGAACCAACGGCCATCCCGATATTAAGAACCTGAGATGCACTTGCCAAGTTTTTATTGATCCTAGCACCAAGTTCTGTCCCTCCAGTCATTGAAGAAATAATAAATGGAGCATCAAGTTTCTTGCCGAGAAAATGACATGATAAATCGATTTCCTCAAAGTCAAACTCCGGAAGGGCTTGATAAACAAAAGTAAATTTTTCAAATCCAGTTGTTATGGTATCAAATTGAACACCCTTCTCTAGACAGATATTGAGTTGTTCAATTTTTCTCTGCTCACCTGGAGAAAGCATTTTATTATACATGAGTGACTTCTTCTCTTGAATCTTGGATTGCTTTTGAATCTTTACCCGTTTTTATGAGTTTTTCTGCTACTGTTGCAATATTTTCAGCCGTCAACCCGTATTTTTCTAGCATAAAGGACCGGTCTCCATGCTCAATGAAGTTATCTGGAAGACCAATCCGTGATATTTTTATCTTTTTCATATCGTTGTTATCCCCTAATAATTCGAGCACGGCGCTTCCAAATCCGCCTGCCAATGCATTCTCCTCAACTGTAATAAAGACATTTATTCTGGTAGCTAACTCTAAAATTAAAATTTCATCTAGTGGTTTTGCGAACCTTGAGTTAGCCACTGTCGACTGAATTCCACTTTTAGCCAGGATCTCAGCTGCCTTCAATGAAGGATAAACCATTGAACCAATCGCGAGGATAGCTACATCGTCTCCGGTTCTTAAAATTTCTGATTTGCCAATAGGAATATTTTTGAACTGACTATCTATTTTTTCGCCGACTCCTGCACCCCGAGGATAGCGCATAGCAATCGGCCCTTTAAAATCGATTGCAGTCTTGAGCATATGTCGAAGTTCATTCTCATCTTTTGGAGCCATTAATACAATATTGGGAATATGACGAAGATAGGAGAAATCAAAAACGCCGTTATGTGTGGGTCCATCATCGCCAACAATTCCACCTCGATCGAGCATAAAAGTTACTCGTAAATTTTGCTGACAAACATCGTGAACTATTTGGTCGTAAGCCCTCTGCAAAAATGTTGAATAAATGGCCACAACAGGTTTAGCCCCTGCCTTAGCTAATCCGGCAGCTAAGGTCACTGCATGTTCTTCGGCAATGCCCACATCAAAAAATCTATCAGGGAAATTCTCCCCGAATTCTTTTAAGCCGGTACCATCGGCCATCGCTGCGGTAATAGCAATTATTTTCTTATCCTTTTTTGCAATATCGATAAGGGTTTCGCCAAAAACCTTTGAATATGAAGGT
>JABAOF010001283.1_pt2 | contig 19682 bp, 17 predicted proteins | sample 7062171 | NCBI WGS metagenome assembly JABAOF01 (sample SAMN14538628, study PRJNA623070) | marine sediment metagenome | biome: marine biome [ENVO:00000428]; feature: marine pelagic biome [ENVO:01000023]; material: deep marine sediment [ENVO:00002113] | place: India: Gulf of Khambhat ...
GTGACCTGGGAGTAGATCTCCGTGGCAAGGACGTTATAATCCCCCCCGATTACCACGGGGTTCCCAAAATCCGTAATCGTCAAATTGAAGGTTAAGGCAGCGGCGCTCACCAGTCCATACTTTGCCGCGGGAACCGTCACCTTCCAGAAGACCTTGAGGGACGATGCACCCAGGCTCTGGGCGGCTTCGTCCAGCCTCGTATCAACGGCGGAGAGGGTAGTGTAGAGGATCACTACTGCGTGGGGAAAGCAGTATAAAACCTCCGAGGCGATTATGCCTGTTGCCCCATATATGGACCACGAGATTTTCAAGAGATGGGCGGTGATAAGCCCGTTGCGGCCAAAGAGAAAGATCAGCGCGAGGGCCTGCATAATTGAGGGGGCGATCAGGGGCATGAAGGCAACGACATAAAAGAAGCCCTTCCCCCTGATGGTGGTTCTCTGGAGGGCGTAGGCATAGAAAAAGGCGAGAATGGTGGTGATGGCCATAGTGATGGTGGACACGTAGAAACTATTGTACAAGGACCGTGAGATGCGCGGGTTTTGGAAGTACTTGACATAATTTTCTAAGGTGAAACTCCCCTCCTTTATAAAGCTCCTCCACAGGATGCTGCCGAGCGGGAAGAGCATAAAGAACATGAGGGCGGCCGCGATACAGACCGTAACGACGATGACGATGAATTTATCGATTTTGAATTTTGTTGAAGGCTGAGCAAATGTCTCTATTCTTGCCTTATCCATGATGAACTATTCGGGTAATTCTTCCTTGGAGGATAATGGGTACGCCAGGAAAGCCTCCGGAGGGAAATAGAGCTCTACGGAATCCCCTCGGTTCAGGTCCTTCAGTTCAAAATCCTTCTCGACCATATCGCATATGATTTCATCCCCATCCATGGATATCACTAGCCTCACCACTGCTCCCAAAAAGGTGATCACCTCTATCCTTCCACGGGTGAGGTTCGATCTTTCCACTGCCTTCGGCACTTCCCCCGGACTCATCACCTCGATCTTTTCGGGTCGGATTGCTAAATAAATCTCTTCGGCAGACAGACTTTCTATGCCCGAAACGAGGAACTCCCAGTCTTTGACCTGTACCTTATCCCTCTGGCGCTTCCCGTGAAAAAAGTTCGACGTGCCGACGAAATCCGCCACAAACCCCGATTTGGGAAATTTATAGATCTCAAGGGGACTCCCTTCCTGCTTGATCTTCCCCTGTTCCATCACCACGACTCGGTCGGCGATGGCCAGGGCTTCCTCCTGATCGTGGGTCACGTAAATCATGGTAATACCCAATTCCTGTTGGAGCCGTTTGATCACCGCCCTCAGCCTCACCCTGATCTTCGCATCCAGCGCGCTTAAGGGCTCATCGAGAAGCAGGACGCTGGGATTGGGTGCTAGTGCACGGGCCAGTGCCACCCTCTGCTGCTGCCCACCACTGAGCTGGGCGGGGTAGTTCTCCCTCCAGTCGTAGAGGCCAACAAGATCCAGCATCTCATGAATCCTCTCCCTCATTTGCTTCTTGGGTACCTTCCGCATCTTCAGCCCAAAGGCGATGTTCTCGTGGACGTTCATATTGGGGAAGAGGGCATAGGACTGGAAGATGATCCCGAAATCACGCTGTTGAGGCATGAGGTCATTTATGATCTTTCCGTCATAGATGACCTGCCCCTCCGTTGGGGTCTCGAAGCCGGTGACCATCCTGAGTATGGTTGTCTTTCCACAGCCACTGGGACCCAGAAGGCAGACGAACTCCCCTGCCCTTATTTCCAAATGAACCCTATCAACGGCCACAAGGGTCCCGAAGATCTTGGTGAGATTCTCCAGCTTCAGATCCTTTGACATCCTTTCCCTCGATATTCAATCCTCAACGAATTCTTCCATTTCAGGGAAAACTGTCTTGGTGTTAATAAATGAATCCGGTCTTCCGTTTCATGAAAGCCACAGAAACGAAATGAGCGAAATAGACGAAACAAACGAGTCCAACCAGTGAACATTCTCATGTCTTCTGTTCATACCTTTTGGAAAAGGGCGGGGAAGAGAAGCAAAGCCCCGCCCTTTTCCACACGCCCCCGCCCGTGGTTATCTCAAGAACAGGTCCTGCCATACGATCAGAATCTCACCCCGGTTTGTCGATTGCCACGGGAAATCCATAGGCGCCAGCTTGATGGTCTTTAACTGGGGAAGGTCCGATGGACCGGAAATTCCGGGAAGGGTTACACCGAGCTTAAATTTGGCATATTCCCTCATGGCATCCTCGCTGATAGCCCAATCGAGGAATTTCTTCGCCTCCCTCGGGTGCTTGGCCCCTTTCAAGAGGGCATTGGACTCCAGTTCATAACCAACACCCTCCGCCGGGAACACCATCTCCACCGGGAACCCCTTTTTCTTGAGCTGTGAGTATACAAAGGCGAAAGAGGCCCCAATTGCAAATTCCCCGGCAGCGGTGAGCTTTGCCGGTTTTGACCCACTCTTAATGTACTGGGCCATGTTTTTGTCCAGTTTTTTGAGGAAGTCCCATCCCTTGTTCTTATTCACCGGTTTTGTAGCATAATCCGGATCGAGCATTTCCAGAAGGCTCGCTACCTGTAAGAATCCCGTCCCTGAGCTTGCGGGGTTTGGCATGACGAGCATCCCCTTGTAGACGGGGTTCAAGAGATCTTCCCAGCCCCTGGGTTTGGGTAGGTTGTGCTTTTTCATCACCTCCGTGTTGAGGACAAAGGCGGCGGCATAGAGGTCGATGGCTGTCCAATAAGCATCCGGATCCTTGAACTTATCAGGAATCTTGGCCCATCCCTTGGGTTTGTATTTTACCAGCAAGCCCCTATCGGCGAAATCGGCCATATTGGTCACTGCCCATCCCCAGATGCAGTCCGCCTGGGGATTTTTCCTCTCCGCCAGCATCCGTGCGCCGAGTTCTCCCGTTGACAACCGAATAGTCTTAATATCCAAATCCGGTAGCTGTTTCTTTGCCAACTTGAGATACTCAACCGTCTCATCTGTCTCCATAGAAGTGTAGACGACCACCGGCTCTTTCGCCGCCATTGCCCCGCCAGCGAGAAGAGAGCCGCAGAGAAAAAGGGACAACGTGATAACTGATGTAATCTTTAGCTTTTTCATCTCATCCTCCTTTATCTTTGCATCCAGGCTTCCGTTTAATTACCACCACCCCAAATGGGCCGAAGCCCTTTGGGGGAGGGCATCGAGCCTTTGAGGGCTTAATCATATGTATCCCCCCTTTCGCAGTTTACTGTTAAGGAATGAAGCCTTGAGCTGTGAACACCGCCTCTTTGCATTGAAAATCGAAGAAGCAATGCAACAGTCAGTGTCGGTGGATGAGCCCAAACGATTATTTTCAAGCGAGACTCGGGTTCACTGTTGTCGCCAAGGCGATTTATGCGCTTACGAACCTATACAATATATCCCTTTGTGTCAAGTTTTTTTATTTCCCCCTGGGATTTATTCCTGATTTTTCCCGAACAAGCAGCCGATTAAAAATACCTAGACATCCGGGAGAAAATTGGTTATATTACGGCTTGGAATTCAGCTCATTGGTCGGGGCGTGGCGCAGCCTGGTAGCGTACTTGCATGGGGTGCAAGTGGTCGCCGGTTCAAATCCGGCCGCCCCGACCATAATTCCCTTATCTCGCAGATCACCTCTTTTCCCCGAAAGGTTTTCCGTAACGTTGATCTCTTCCATAAGTTTATAAGTTTATGGGAGCATATACCGAAAACGAAACCACGATCGAAGGGAGCAGTGCCCTATGAAAATTTTCGTCACTGGTGGCACCGGCTTTGTGGGGAGAAATCTCGTTTCGAGATTGGTAGGTGAGGGCCATGCCGTAACGGTGCTGAGTCGATCGGAAAAGGTTGCGGAAAGACTCCCGGGAGGAACATCCATCGTGCAAGGTGATCCTACCGAGGCAGGAGTTTGGCAGGAGTTCCTCAAAGGACAGGAATGTATTATCAACCTTGCCGGGACATCCATATTCAGCAAGTGGACACCGGAGACGAAGACATTGATCATGGAAAGCCGAATTTCCACGACCCGCAATATCGTTGATGCGATGGAACCCACCAATGGGAGGGATCTGGTCCTTTTCAGCACATCTGCGGTGGGCTACTATGGGTTTCACGGGGATGAAGAGCTCACGGAGGAATCCCCTCCCGGGAATGACTTTTTGGCCCGGGTTGCAGTAGAGTGGGAAAACGAGGCCTTGAGAGCTGAGGAGAACGGAGCGAGGGTCGTTATCACCCGTTTTGGTATTGTTCTCGGCGAAAAAGGAGGCGCATTGGGTCAGATGATGTCGATTTTTCGAAAGTATCTGGGAGGACCCCTCGGGAGTGGAAATCAGTGGTTTTCGTGGATCCACATGGAAGATCTCGTAGGGGCATTTGTATTTCTGATGGCCCATCGCGAGATTTCGGGCCCGGTTAACTTGACTTCTCCCAATCCTATCAGAAACAAGGAGCTGGCAAAGGCCCTTGGAAAGGCCATGCACCGGCCTTCGTTCCTCCCCGCACCGGGATTTATGCTGAAACTCATCCTCGGGGAATTTGGTTCCGTACTGCTGGAGGGACAGAGGGTTATTCCGAAGAAGCTCTTGGACAGTGGATATTCCTTTCTCTACCCGGAAATAGAGGGAGCATTACAGAGCCTCATCAAGGACTGATTGGGTCCTCCGCTCCATTCAAGACCAGCCCCTTCGTAATTGATCCCCGGCTCGAAGCCGGTTCCTGCTCCCAAGTCCCACTGAATGTTTCCTCTCTGCAGGATCTCCCGAAGAGACCTTTTCCGGATGCCGGCAAAATCTTGCCCCTTCGAGCTTCAGCACTAAAGAGATCCGACTAACTCAAAAAACCCCATAAACCCAATAAACCCAAATAATCCACCAATTGTAAGTAACTCCGTTCGCTTTTGTATTGAAGAGAAGCTCCAAATAATCCTATATTTCCCATTTGAGATGAATTCACCATCACCGAACGATCGAATCACCGATCTGACCATAGGAAGCCTCTGGATCAATATCTGGCAGCTTTCCTGGCCCATGCTTCTCATCATGATCTTTAACTTCTTTGTGGGCTTCACTGACATCTATGTTGCAGGACTCATTAACCCCATGGTTCAGGCCGCGGTCGGTTTCATCGGTCAGCTCTATTTCCTCCTTATTATTATCGCTAACGCCATCAGTATCGGAACGGTGGCCTTGATCGCCAGGTCCATTGGTGCAGGGAACCTTTCAAAAGCCATCGAGAATGCCAAACAATCCCTGATTTTCGGTGCCTCTATCGCCATCGGACTGACTGTTGCCGGCCTTATCTTCTACCGGGAGATTATCGCTACAGCGGGGTTTCCAATGAGTATCAGGGAAATTGCGGAGACTTTCCTGAGAATCTTCGCCTTCTCCCTGGGGCCCAACTACCTCTTGATTATCTCCAACGCGGTATTTCGCGCAAGCGGTGAGGTACAGAAGCCCCTTCTCACCATGTTCTTGGTCAGCGTCCTCAACATCGTCGGGGATTTCGGCCTTGTTTTCGGGATTTTCCCCTTCCCCAAAATGGGGTATCATGGCATCGCACTGGCCACAGCCATTTCGGCCTCGATTGGAATGATCATCAACTTCACCTTCTTCTTTTCACGCCGTTGGAAAGCCATTTACACGAGTTCTTGGACCATTTCATCCTCCACAATTAAGAGGATCGCAAATCTCAGTTGGCCAAGCGCTTTACTTCAGATAGCATGGAATGCGGGAACCATTGTCCTCTACAATATCCTTGGGCGGCTGGAAGATACCGGTATCACCGCTCTGGCATCAATTACGAACGGACTCAGAATTGAAGCCATCATCTTCCTTCCAGCCTTTGCCCTGAATATGGCAGCATCGGTCCTTGTAGGACAAAATCTGGGGGCCGGGAAGGCCGACAGAGCCTCTAAGGTCGGATGGGATATCGCCCTCGTGGGAATGGTTCTCTTGAGCCTCATGGCTTTTGTNNNACCCGCTATCTGCGGATAAATATGGTTTCCGTGCCATTCATGGCATTAAGCCTGATTCTGGGAGGCGGTCTCCAGGGGGCCGGTGACACCAGGGGCGCCATGTGGGTAATCATCATTGGCATGTGGTTTATCCGGCTACCGTTGGCCTTCCTGTTCGCCCTCGTCCTGGGCTATGGAGCGACGGGGGTATGGGTCGTAATGGTCATCTCGTTGATCTTTCAAGGCACATTTATGGCTTTCCGTTTTGGAAGAGGACGATGGAAAGGAATGAAAGTGGACTGAACTTTTTTCCCCATTTTTTGACTTTTGCCCCGGGCCATTCTATAATGCGAGGCAAAGCCTAAGAACATAATGGTCCAGGGGGAAAGAATCTGGAGAAACAATCGGGATTTGAGGCCTTAAGAGCGGCCATTAAATTCGAGAAGGATGGGCGAAAATTCTTCTTGGAGGCTAGCAAAAAGACCAAATAGAAGTGCGGGCAACTCATGTTTCGATCCATTGCCGATGCTGAATTGGAGCCTATCAAGAGGATAAGAGAGGTCTATGACACCCTGACCAGGACGAGTGAGTGGCCGGGTCGACCTGCGCTTTTCACGGCAAAGAGTCCCTTAAAAAATGTCTTTGAAGAGACAAGGGGGGGAGGTGGATCAGAACGTCAGTGCCGAAACCACTGATATCGAAGCCGTCACGATGGCCAGAGAATATGAGGAGAAGGGTTTCCTTTTCTACCAGGATTTGGCCGATAGGGCAAAGGTCCTTATAGAAAAGAAATTCATTCAGCAATTGGCCTATGAGGGGAGAGGACACCTCCTTATCCTCCAGGATATGCACGAATACTATATCGACCCGGCTCACTGGTATTCAAAGAAAGAGGGACTCCGTTGGGACGGGGCATAGAAGGGGTTGGACGATGAAGGAGGCCATGTTCTATGAGAAGAAGGAACCGCCCGTTGTCCAATGCCATCTCTGTTTCCATCGGTGTACGATAGGGGAGGGTAAGAGGGGTATCTGTGGCGTTAGGGAGAATAGGGATGGGACGCTGTATACCCTCGTCTACGGGAGGACGATCTCCACAGCCATCGATCCCATCGAGAAGAAGCCTCTGTTCCATTTCATGCCCGGGACTAACATATTCTCCGTGGCGACCGTAGGGTGCAATTTCAAGTGCCTTCACTGTCAAAATTTCAATATCTCCCAGGTGGGAAGCGGGGGGGATATCTACGGGGAAGATTTACCCCCTGAGCGAATGGTCTTTCTCGCGAGGAGGAGCGGATGTGATAGCATCGCCTATACCTATACCGAACCCACGATCTTTCTTGAGTATGCATTGGATACGGCCAAACTTGCCAACCTCGAAGGTATGAAAAATGTTTTCGTAACCAATGGATACATCACCCCTGAGGCACTGCGGACCGTCAAGCCCTATTTAGACGCGGCCAATATCGATCTGAAGTCCCTCTCCGATGATTTTTACAAGAAAATCTGCGGGGCCAGGCTTCAACCCGTTCTCGATTCCATCAGGCTCTATCGAGAATTGGGCATTTGGATTGAGATTACGACTCTGGTAATCCCCACATACAATGATTCAGAGGAGGAGATAAAGGGGATCGCCAGATTTATTTTGGAATTGGGTGCAGACGTACCCTGGCATATCAGCCAATACTACCCTACTTACAAGCTCAACGATCAACCCCGTACGCCTATTGAAACGCTAGTCAGAGCCAGAAATATCGGGCTCGATATGGGGTTGCGGTATGTCTACGTGGGCAATGTACCGGCCGGGGAATGGGAAAACACTTATTGTTATCGATGCGAAAAACTCCTGATCGGGAGGACCGGATATCATATCAGCAAGTACCATGTGCAAAACGGAAAATGTGGGCACTGCGGGGCTCGAACTGATGGGGTATTTGTGGCGTAACAACCCGGAACATCTAATGGAACAGACAACTCCCTTGTCCCTTCGCTCCAACGGTTCCGAAGTGACCCTTTCAGGGTTCGCAGGCGGGGAATACCTTCCCCTTCCAGCCTCTGAAGGGCTGGCTTTCCCCTTACGTTCGGCTGAGCCCTTCGGTCTGTTCTCGGCCATGAGAGCTCGGCGTGAGTTCGGTCGAACGCTCGGGCCGAATTGGACTCAGGGTCAAAGACTCACGTCGAAGCCTGTTCACCCCCGATGGGTACCCCACTTCTCCAGCGGACTGCGCTCAAGGGAAAGGGAGTGTCCACGAGTCCCCGGCACTCTAGGCGGTAAGCATCGAGCAAACGAGGGGATAAAATCCCCACTTTTATTTTTGCCCGTGTTTCGGTAAAATCGTAGGACTTTAGAACAGGGAAGGGATTCGATTTATGCTCGATCGATTAGATCGATTGTTGGAACGGGCCAAAGGAGACCTGGAGGATTTGCGGAATCTAGTGGAGCTCGATCAGTGGCGAGTGCGGTACCTTGGGAGGAATAGCGAGCTTACGCAAATCTTTCAAGAGATCGGCAAACTTCCCGGAAAAGAACGTCCCCTTGCAGGCAAGCGGGCCAACGAAGTAAAATCCGCTCTGGAAAGTACCTATGGAGAGCGCCTTGGGGCACTGAAGACCCTCCAGCAGGAGGCCCTTCTGGGAGAACGTGTGGATATCACGCTCCCCGGGCGGCCGATCGATGTGGGCCGGCTCCATATCAGCACTCAGACCCTGCGGACCATTTATGCCATCTTCGCGAAGATGGGGTTTCAGATCTTCGAAGCTCCCGAAGTCGAAACTGAGCTCAATAATTTCGAGCTACTCAATATGCCTGCAGGACATCCCGCCAGGGATATGTGGGATACCTTTTACACCACGCGGGAAGGGGTTCTGCTGCGGACCCATACCTCACCCGGGCAGATCAGGGCAATGCGGCAATTTTGCCCCAATCCCATACGGGTTATCCTTCCGGGGAAATGCTATCGATACGAGCAGGTTTCCTCTCGTTCGGATTTTATGTTTTACCAGGTGGAGGGGCTCGTCGTGGGGAGGCGGATTACCCTTGCCGATTTGAAGGGCACCATGATCGAGTTCGGGCACCAGATGTTTGGGGCGGACCGAAAGGTTCGTTTCCGCTGCAGCTATTTCCCCTTCACCGAGCCCAGTGTCGAGGTGGATATCGACTGCATTTTATGCGGAGGCAAAGGGTGTTCGGTATGCAAGCAAACGGGGTGGTTGGAGATCCTGGGGGCAGGTATTGTGCATCCGGTTGTTTTGGAAAATGGGGGCTATGACCCGGCGGTATTCAGCGGTTTCGCCTTCGGCATGGGACCTGAGCGGATCGCGATGTTGAGACATCGTATCGACGATATCCGCTACTTTTTCAGCAATGACTTGCGGTTCCTGAGCCAGTTTTGAAAGCCTCCGGATGCTTCGGGTTCGTGGCCTCATGAGAGATCTGAAAAACTGGAAAAAGGAGCTCTGAGCGTGAAATTATAAAGTGTTGCAGTTCTGCGGTGCTGCAGTCATGCGGTTAGGGCGCTTTGCATTCTGACAGGGTATGAAACGAGGTAGCGCTTCAGTTTTCTGTTTGCGGTAAGGCGATTTACGCCGATCGAAAAAATGTTTTGAGCAGCGAGAAGTGACTTTTTCAGAAATCCCCTTATTTCTTGGGCACGAGGCATGAAGGTACCCATCAGCTGGTTGAGAGATTACGTAGATATCACGATGGACACTGAGGAGTTGGCCGAACGCATGACCTTGGCCGGCCTGGAGGTTTCATCGATTGAGGATATTGGATCCCAATGGGATCGTGAGAAGATCTTCGTGGGCGAAGTCTTGAGGGTCGAAAAACATCCCAATGCCGACCGCTTGACCGTGGTCACGGTTGATTACGGGGCGGGCAAGCCCATGAGCGTTGTTACCGGGGCCCCCAACCTCAGGGTTGGCGAAAAGGGGCAGAGGGTGGCCTTCGCCCTCGCAGGGGCCCGGCTCATAGACGGCTATTCGCAGGAATTGAGATATACGACGCTCAAGCCCAGCAAAATTCGCGGGATCCCCTCCCAGGGGATGGTCTGTTCCGAAAAGGAACTGGGCTTATCCGATGAGCATACGGGCATATTGCTTCTCGACGAGGATGCACCCGTTGGGACCCCCCTTGCGGAGTATATGGGGGATATTGTCTTGGACCTCGACCTAACCCCGAACTTGGCGCGATGTTTCTCCATGGTTGGGGTAGCCCGGGAAGTGGCAGCCCTCACCCTCCAAAAGCTGCACGTGGACACTCCTGAGATGGAGGCCCTGGGAGAACCGATCCGAGACCAGGTCGAGGTCGAAATAGTTGACCCTGATCTCTGTTTTCGCTACTCCGCCACCCTCATTAAGGATGTCAAGATAGGACCCTCCCCCAGATGGATACAGAGGCGCCTGCTGCTAGGGGGCATGAGACCCATTAACAACATCGTGGACATCACGAATTACGTCATGCTGGAGTGGGGACAGCCCTTGCACGCCTTCGATTACGACAGACTCCGCAATCGGAGGGGCAATGTGGGAGTATCCGATGAGGGTCCCCCCGTTATTATCGTCCGGCGTGCAAAACCGGGAGAGACCATAACCACACTGGATGGCGTAAAGCGGTCCTTGACCGAGGATATGTTGCTCATCACAGATGGCGGTGGGCCAGTCGCTATTGCCGGGGTGATGGGAGGATTTGAGAGCGAGGTAACGGAAAGGACGAAGAACATCCTTTTGGAGGCCGCAAGCTTCAGCCATGTGAACAACCGTTACACATCGAAGGCGCTCAAGCTGTCCAGCGAGGCATCGGCTAGATTCGGCCGGGGTGTTCCAGCCTCTATGACCATCCCCGCTGCAAAGAGGTCCACAGACTTGATGAGGCAACTCGCAGGAGGGACCATCGCTCAGGGAGTAGTTGACATCTATCCCGTCAAACAGGAGAAAAAGGTCGTGGAGATTACCGCTCGCGAGGTCGAGCGGATAACGGGGATCGAGATTGACGACGAAGGAATCATGGAGATTCTGGAGGCCCTCGAATTTCCATGTGAAAAGACGGGAGACGTCATTTGCGCCACCGTTCCCGATCACCGCCTGGACATCAGCCTTCCCGCCGACCTCGTGGAGGAGGTGTCTCGGATTTACGGTTACGATCGAATCCCCGCCACATTGATGGCGGATGAGCTACCTACCCAGGTACGGAACGAATCGCTGGAAAAAGAGGAGTTCGTGCGAGATGTGATGGTTAGATGTGGGTTACAGGAGGTGATCACCTATTCCATAACAAACCTCGAGGCAGTTGGTAAGGTGGACCCGGGAGATGCCCCTCCAAGGGAAGCCGACTATATCAGATTGGCCAATCCCCTGTCGAGCGAAAGAGAGTTCATGCGGCGAACGCTGATGAATTGCTTGCTCGAGACGGTGAGGGATAATGTGCGATATACAGACCGAGTGGCAATTTTCGAGGTGGGGCGGGTTTACCATCCCGTAGAGGGGGAGATCTTGCCCCGTGAGTTGCTTCGCTTGGGAATTGCCATGACCGGGCCCAGGGAAGCTCCATCTTGGTTGGAGAAGGAGACGAGCCCCATGGATTTCTTTGATCTCAAGGGTGTGATCGAGATCCTGTTGAGCAAGTTGGGGATTGGGGGGTGGCATTTACAACCGGCCGAGAGGTCCACGTTCCATCCCGGTCGCGCTGCACAGTTGATCACAAAAAAGGGAGAAGCGGGGATACTGGGCGAAGTTCATCCCAAGGTTCTTGACGCCTTTGACCTTTCGCAGGAACCCCAGCGGCCCGTCTGTATGGCGGAGTTGGACTTGGAGATGCTCCTTGAAGATGCGTGCCTCGCCGTCGATCTGGCTCCTATCTCTCGGTTTCCATCCCTCAGCGAGGATTTGGCCATTGTCGTCGATGAGGATATCCCGGCCCAACGAGTCCAAGAGGTGATCCAGAGGGCCGGAGGGAAATTTCTCGTCGAAACCAAACTGTTCGACCTCTATCAGGGACCCCAGGTTTCGCCCGGCAAAAAAAGCCTGGCCTACTCATTGACCTATCGGGCCCCGGACAAGACCCTCACGCCCGAAGATGTCAGCCGCATGAGGGGCCGAATCCTTCGGGCCCTGGAAAGGGAACTCCAAGGGAGATTGCGGGTTTAGGGTGCCGTATCGGGTTCCTGTATGACCATGCATACCTGCCGACACTTCTTCGGCATTTTCGAAAACGGATGCTCTCTCGCTATTCCGCCGTGATAGTTTTAAAGCGGATTCGAGTGGCTCGTGTAGGAGGGGCATCCGAACTGGAGATCTCAATTGATGCCTCCGCTTCTTTCGCCTTGATCCTCAGGTTTAAGACTCCTCCGGAATAGAGGTGGACAATCTCGTCCTTCGTCAAGGAAACCGTTGCGGATATCCTGGGGGTCATCGTCTCCTTACCTCCTTGTGTCAATACTACCTAACGGATCGTTATTATACCAACAAATGGCAGACAACGGACTGAGGATTCCTTTTCAATCTCTCCTTCGTGGCCCCTTGTCCAAACTCCATTTCGCTCCCTGAAAGGAATCTTTGACCATTCCAAAGTTCGCTCCATTGCACATGAGCCCTTGCGCCCAAATTCGTTCCAAAACTCGTCCTTCAAGCTCAGACATTGAATTTGCGGCCGTTTCGCTTCACCAAAAATGGCTAGCTAAGATTCTTTACTGTTCGCTCCAGGCCGCCAGGGCAGCGGCCTGTTCAGGAGTGATCCTTCTCCAGTAAATTTCGGGCATGGACATCGATCTCGCCAGAAACCCAATAAACCGAATAAACCAACCAAACGATCTGAACCAAAGAAACGAGATAAACCCAACAGACCCAATCTTCTATCTCTGTTTTGACAAGATGATCCCAAATGGTTACACTTCTCACATTGAAATCTCTCAAAATAATAGGGGACCAATTCATCGAACGCATCCCATGATTTTCATTGCGGGAGTTCATCCAAGAACCAAGACGATTGATAGCAATCCAAGGTTGTGTCCTCTCTGCGGTGAGGCCCAGGCCTATCTCAAGAGGATTGATCATTACCTGAGCGTCTTTTTGATCCCCATCTTGCCGGTAAGCCGGGGCAAACCCCTCATCATCTGCGAAAGATGCGGGGGCATTTCCGATGAAATGGGCCACGGCATCGGCACGAGAGCCACAACTGGCGATTTACTCTGCAGGCGTTGCGGTAGAGCATTGAGGAGGGAGTTTGACTACTGTCCTTATTGTGGCAAACTCGTTTAGAGGTTGAGAATAGTCGACGATGAGGGGGAGCCGATGGAGGATTTCCTGAAGAAGTTGGTATCCATTCCAGGAGGATCGGGTTTTGAGGAGGATGTGGGCAAGGAGATGTTCCGGCAATTCGCCAAAATCGTCCCCGATGTTACGGCGGATTCCATGGGCAACGTCGTTGCCCGCATCGGCCCCTCGAAATCGAAGAGATCCGTGATGGTCTGTGCCCATACCGATGAAGTGGGAATGTGCGTAAAGTACATCAATCCCCAGGGGTATATCTATTTCGACCTCAATGGAGTGATAGACGAGAGGGTCCTGCTTAGCCGAAAGGTTGACATCGTCTCTCGGAAAGGTGTTAAAACGGGAATCATCGGGGTGAAGGGGACGCACCTATTGACCTCTGAAGAACAGAAAAAGCCGATATCAGTCCACGATCTTTGGATCGACGTGGGAGCCAGAACCGCGGCGGATGTGGGCGAGATGGGAATTGAAGTTGGGGATTTTATCGTTTATCACCCGAACTACCAGGAACTGGGAAGGGGATACATCGTCAGCAAGGCCCTCGATAACCGAATGGGTTGTGCCGTTCTCAGGGAACTGGCCATGGAACTCAGGGCATCTTCTCTGGATTACGCCATCTACCTGGTAGCGACGACCCAGGAAGAGATTGGATCCCGAGGTGCCAGGGTGGCGGCCCAATCCCTGAGGCCGGATCTTGCCTTGGTCATCGATACTGTTCCAGCAGGGGATCCCACGACTCCCCCGCAGCAGACAGCGGTTCAGTTGGGCCTGGGGCCCGTCATCCGTGCTATGGATTTCTTGCCCAACATTTTGATGGGGACCATATACTCCCGGAAGATCCGAGATCGACTCATCGATACCGCCAAAAGGCATGACATTCCCTTTCAGACCGATATCCTCCGGACGTGGACGGATGCGGCTACCATTCATATGGAGGGGGGAGGAATCCCGACCGGTGGCATATTTATGCCCAGGCGGTGCAGCCACTCGCCGACCGAAATCGCGCATATCGAAGATATGAAACGTACCCATAGGCTCGGCCTTTCTTTTTTGAGGGAACTCACGAGCAAGGCCATTGAGGAGATGAGGAGAAGGATCTGAGCTTCAAAATGAAGAGCAAAGAGAGGGGGGAGGGGAGCATGGCGGATCGGATTGGGTTTATTGGGCTGGGGATTATGGGCAACCCCATGGCAAGAAATATCCTGAAAGCCGGATACCCCTTGGTGGCTTATAATCGAACCCCGGGCCGAGGGAGAGAGTTGGAGGCGGAGGGCGTTCCCTTCTGTACCTCTCCCAAGGAGCTTGCCAAAAGGAGTGATATTGTCTTCGTGATGGTATCTGATTCCGCTGCCGTGGGCGAGGTGGTTCTTGGTGAGAATGGGGTGGCAGAAGGGGGTAGAGCGGGAATGGTCGTTGTAGACATGAGCTCCATTTCTCCCATTTTCACCAAACAGATCGCTACGAAATTGGGAGATAAGGGAATAGATATGTTGGATGCCCCCGTAAGCGGCGGCGAAGGGGGAGCGATCAATGGGACGCTTTCCATCATGGTGGGCGGGAAGCCCGAGGTCTTCCAGCGGGTAAGGCCCATTTTCGAGACGATGGGAAAGAATATCATCCATGTTGGAGAAAATGGGGCAGGTCAAACCTGTAAACTATGTAACCAGATTGTCGTTGGCCTCACCATCGAGGCAGTTGCGGAAGCCCTGGTTTTTGCCGCGAAAGCCGGGGTAGATCCGAGTAAGGTCCGGGAGGCATTATTGGGTGGATTTGCCCAAAGCCGCGTCCTCGATCTCCATGGTCAGCGGATGTTAGAGCGGAACTTCAAGCCAGGAGCCAAAGCCAAATTGCACCAGAAGGATATGGAAAACGCACTGTCCTCGGCCAAAGATTTGGGGGTCCCATTGCCGGGGACGGCATTGGTCGGGCAAATGTGGAAAGCCTTGGCGGCGCGGGGAAATGACGAACTCGATCATTCCGCCCTGGTGACCATATTGGAAGGCATGGCGAAGACCGAGGTCCGCAGTAGATCAGGAAAATGCTCAAGGGCGTAAATTACACCTTCTTTGGGGGCCAGCGGTGATGAAAAAAAAGAGAACGAGGGGACCCGTAAGGGTGATAATCATGGGGGCGGCAGGAAGAGATTTTCACAACTTCAACGTCTGCTTTCGCGATCGAGCGGAGTACCGGGTCGTTGCCTTCACGGCAGCGCAGATCCCAACCATCGAGGGGAGGTGTTATCCGGCTGAGTTAGCGGGGGAACTCTACCCAAAGGGAATTCCGATCTATTCGGAATCGGAGCTCGTTTCCCTGGTCCGTTCGGAATCCGTTGACCTGGTGGTCTTTTCCTATAGCGACATCTCCTATGTAGATCTGATGCACCGCGAAGCCGAGGTGAGCGCCGCGGGAGCCGATTTCATGATGTTGGGGGTCGCTCACACGCAATTGGAGGCCAGGGTACCCGTTGTCTCCGTGGGAGCGGTAAGAACCGGGTGTGGCAAGAGTCAAACTACCCGGAGGATATGCGACATCCTGGCCCAAAAGGGCAAAACCGTGGTCGTAGTTCGCCACCCCATGGCATATGGAGACCTTGTCCGGCAAAGGGTCCAGCGGTTTGCGAGCCGAGAGGATTTCGACCGTTTTCACTGCACCATCGAGGAGCGAGAGGAATATGAACCCCATATTGAAAGAGGCTCGGTCGTATACGCGGGCGTCGATTATGAGGAGATTCTCTCACGAGCTCAGGAGGAGGCGGATATCCTCGTATGGGACGGAGGAAACAACGATACGCCCTTTTTCAAGCCTACAGTTCACATCGTGCTCGTCGATCCCCACAGGCCAGGACACGAGCTCCAGTATTACCCGGGGGAAACCAATATGCGCCTTGCTGACGCAGTGGTGATCAATAAAGTCGATACGGTAGATCCCCGAAATCTGGATCGAATGAGGGATAACATCCGGCANNGGGGTTGTGGCAGCTCAGAAATTTGGTGCCAGGGGCTTGGTGGACGCCAGGCCGTTCGCAGTGGGGAGCCTGCAGGAGACCTTTGAGAAATATCCCCATTTGGAGAAGGTTCTTCCGGCGGTTGGATATAGCACCGAGCAGATCGAGGAATTGGAAGCGACCATCAACGCGACGGAATGTGATTTGGTGGTTAGCGCCACCCCGGTCGACCTGTCCAGGTTGATTACGATCGGCAAGCCGTTGATAAGGGTTCGATATGAATACCAGGGGATCGGCCATCCCAGATTGGAAGATGTGCTCATCCCTGTATTGAAATAGATGTTTTTCAGCCAAAGTTTTGAGTACCTCATTGTTCCTTCGGTCCAATGCCTCAGAAGTGACCCTTCCAGGGTCCCGGGGAACATGTGCGCCTTCAGGCCTCTAAAGGGCAGGCCTTCCCCTGCCTGCTCACCCTCGGTGGGTTCCATACTTCTCCAGCGGACTACACTCAGGGACGACGGAGTACTCAAGAGAACTAAAGAAACCCAAACAAACAAAATAAACTGATAAACCATCTAAACGTTATAAACGAGGAGATTGCCATGGAGAGAGAAAAGGTTGCACCGTTCATAAAGGTTACCCCTCCCGGCCCAAATGCACGCAAATGGGCTCAATTTCATAAGAAGCATGCCGCTCATTCAACATATTTCTACGATTTTATTTGGGATCGATCTAAACCAGCCATTGGGCCATTCTGTATGGATGTAGATGGCAATATCATCATGGACTTCGTTAGCCATGTGGCGAGCTCTCCGTTGGGCTACAATCATCCCATCCTTGTCGAAATGGCGAAGAAAATCGCCGCAATTGACCCGGATCGATATGCCGGGACCGACTTCATCGGCGCCTTCGGCGAAGATCCCGACAACTGTCCCATTCCGACACCATCCCACCTCCACCACAAGCTCATGGAGATCTCCGAACAATTCGGTTTCAACAGCGCCTTCTTATCCAATTCCGGTGCAGAGGCGGTTGAAAACGCCATCAAGATCTGTTACGACTACCGTCGAAACCATGGATATGGCTTCTGCTTTTACGGGGCATTCCACGGGCGAACCTTGGGGGCCCTCTCCCTCAACCGGAGCAAGAAGGTTCACCGGGATTGGTATCCCGAAATCCCCAAGATCGTGGAGCTTCCCTTCTGTCGGTGCCGAGAAGGCTGCGACTGTGGTTGGAAGATATACTCCATCAGAAGGAAAGGTGTGATCAGCCGTCTGGCCCAAGTCCTCGATCCGGATATCGGTCTTATCAACCCGGAGGAGGTGGCCTATATCATCATCGAGCCCATCCTAGGTGAAGGAGGATATGATATAGCGAATCCCGAGTTCATCCGGGAAGTGGCCGAGATTGCTCAGCGCGAGGGAATTCCACTGATTGTGGATGAAATCCAATCCGGTTTAGGGCGTACGGGAAAGTGGTGGGCAGTGGAACATTTCGGCGTGGTACCAGACATCATAACCTCTGCCAAGGCCTTGCGGGTGGGCGCTACCATTGGGAAAAGCACGCTCTTTCCCCGAGAGGAGAGGAGGATTTCCTCGACATGGGGCGAGGGCAATGCCATCAGCTCAGCCGTGGGCTATCAAATCATTCAGATCATCCAGGAAGAGGATTTGCTCAAGAATGCGGAGGAGATGGGAAACTACTTCCTCGCCGGTTTACGCCAACTCCAATCCCGGTTCCCCGTGATCCACGATGTTCGAGGTCTCGGGCTCATGGACGCCATCTCGGTAGAGACCGATGACCTGCGGAACCGAGTGATTCGAAATGCCTTACAAAAGGGGTTACTGCTAACATCGTGCGGGTTCGAATCAATCCGCTTTCTCCCTCCCCTCAACGTAACCCGCAGGGAGATCGATATCGCCTTGAACATAGTCGAAGATGTCTTTTCAGAAATAGTAACCTAGCCGTCGTTACCATAACCCGTAGGGGGGAAGATGACCCCTCCCGAAGGAGGCACAATGGATCTTTCACAGTTCGATGAGATGGAAATACCAGCCTTAAAAAGCTACATCGAATTTCTGCTGTGGCACTACCGGGTAGTGGATGCCTTCTGGTTCATCTACGTCGGCGAGGAATTCGATCAGCAGACAGCGGAACGAATCAACGAGCGAGTATGGGGGAGGGTGGCTGGAATGGCCGCGAGGAACCTGATTCGGCGCTTTCATATCGAGGAGAAGGGACTCCAGGGGTTCGTCAAGGCCTTACAATACTTCCCCTGGCATATCCTGGTGGGCTACCAGATCCAAGAGGGGGAGGACGAGGTAATTATAGAGGTCCCCAGTTGTCCCACACAGGAGGCACGGCTCAAACGGGGACTGGGTGAATTTGTCTGCAAGGAGATGCACCGGGGGGAATTCACAAATTTTGCCCGGGAGATCGATGAGCGAATTCAGGTCGAATGCCTCTTCGCCCCCCCTGATCCCCATCCCGACGACATGTTCTGCAAATGGAGGTTTACCCTCGAGAAATGAGGGGGATGAGGAAAACCCATGGCCAAAGCCCGTGGTGGCAAGAGGGGAGGGTGGGGGCAGTACTTGTAGGAGTTTCATCATGCTTATCATGCCGGGGCATGTGGATGAATCAGTCCTTGGTGCTTCCTGGGGAGGCGCCGCTATGAATCGGGTCAAAAAGGGCCGCTACGGGTTAACCTCTCCGAGCGAACGAGCCAAGGAAAACGAGCCCGAGCAGAGGGTTTTAGTACCCGCTATCTGGGGTTGGGTGGCAGCATATCCATTGGTGAATATGCTGGGGAACCCAAATGTGGGGCCATATCCCTTTTCTACCGCAATAAAGATGAGATCTACCCCGAATTCAAGGGGAAGGGTCTCCGAACCCTCTATCCGGGAATCGATCTGTATTTCGTGGCCTCCGATGGTGGGACTTCCAGCATTTTTGTAGGGGAACAACTTCCAGCATTGCTTCCCGGAGGCGACGAACGCACGAATGTCACCTTGACGGGTGGGAGGAACGATTTTCTCTCCTCCCTGGGCCAGGAGGGGCTATTGCCCCCGGTGTGGTAGAGGATTTCCCCTCGAATCTCACGAGGGTCCTCGAAGTCCTCAGTAAACTCTACCACAACTGCACCATCATCCTGGGGACTATGTGTGATCCAACGGATGGAGTTGGTGATCTGGGCATACCAGATGGAGACATCCAGTGGGCCTATGACCTCTTTCACGCTTTTAATGGGGCTATCCTGGATTTGGGAAAGAGCTACGGGGCACAAATCGCGAACATCTATTCTCACTTTCTAGGCCACGGATCCCAGAGTCCAAATCGGGAGGGGTTTAACCTCAGATGATCCTTCCTATTGGCATACCCAAGAAAGAGAGCCCAGTGCTCGCGGGGCTCACGAGATTCGTCGATTGTTCTAGCAAGCCCTGAGGCGAAACCGTTGAAAGGTTGAGCGTGTGAACCTTCCCTCCGTAGGATCACCAGGGAGACT
>JABAOF010007376.1_pt5 | contig 19646 bp, 31 predicted proteins | sample 7062171 | NCBI WGS metagenome assembly JABAOF01 (sample SAMN14538628, study PRJNA623070) | marine sediment metagenome | biome: marine biome [ENVO:00000428]; feature: marine pelagic biome [ENVO:01000023]; material: deep marine sediment [ENVO:00002113] | place: India: Gulf of Khambhat ...
ATTCAGTGTGAGTTCTATCCACCTGAGAATCCACAAGGCAAGATGGGAGTGATCCAGTTTGATTCCCTCAATGGTGAGGTCATTGGCTTCTATAACAGGGCAGCCAACTCACTGATCATCTGTGATGCCACACACCACGATGGACCACAAGCAGTACAAGCATTGGGGCTATTCGTTGACGTGGTTGAGAAGTACAAAGGTGAGACACCAACCAAGTTCAGGCTGTGGATGGAGAAGTGGGTTGATGAAGTACACTGGCCTGACTGGTTGATGGGTGCTGATCCTGAGTTTGAGATTGCCACTGCTGATGGTGAGATACTATCGGCTTGCACTGTGTTTCCTGGTGGTGGTGTGAGATCGAACAAGAAGTTCGGGTACGATGGCGAGGCAGATATCGGTGAGATCAGACCAAACCCTAAGTCATGTCCACTTGAGCTAACGCAAGAGATCAAACGCCTGCTGAAGAAGATAACCAAAGATCCCAAGTTCCCATCCGACGGACAAATGTGGGTTGGCGGGGGTATGAAGCTCATAATCGGAGGCCACATCCACATATCAGGCGTTGATGCAACGGACGAGCTGCTCGATATACTAGGTATGTATATAGCTCACCCCATGCACAAGTCAATGAACATTGACGGCGGAGCTAACAGGCAGCATGATCGTCACAGTGGGTGGACGAAGGAGACAAACAGGGAGAGAATTAGAGGCAGTGATGACGGTGATCCTAACCATTGGGAATGGCGACCACTCATGGCCTATCACTTCGATGAGGCAACCACCAATGCAGTACACTGTCTCTTCTATTGTGTCATAGAGACATGGCGCAGGAACAGGAAGAATCTCAAGAAAGATCTGATCAATGACACAGTGGAGATCGAGGACTATGAGAAGCTGGAGTTCTATGGTAAGTACAAGACACACATTGATGCCTTCATTGAGAAGTTTGTCAAGGGTGTGCAGAAGATGGAGGGCATTGATGTCCTCGATAACTGGTTCAAAGGCAGGCCAAAGGAGAAGAAGATCACATTCATCTGTCTGTATATGAAGCCTGGTGCTGGCACAGGACAGGGCAAATGCTACACTGGTCAGGTACCCAACGAGGTAGCCCTAATACTGGACGACCTGAGAAACAGGCCATTTCCCAACCTAGACAAGAGCTTCAGATGCAGTGTCACCCACTACAATGGGAGCGGTATCAGATACGCTGGCATCAACGATGAGGGTGCGAAGATAGTTCAGGATGTAGTTGATGACAAGATGATTGGAGCTGACTACTCAGCCGACATACTGAGTGATCACTACCGTGGCAAAGCAATGGACTTCTCGTTCTGGTTGCCTGAGCTATCGTACAAGACTGAGAAGAACAGGAAAATCCTGGCCGATATGATCTATAAGGCCCTAATGGTGACGCTCAAAGCCAACGGAAATGTCACTTAAGTATATATATAATAGGGGGTAACAATGAAGTGGGGAACTATCATTAAGTTTGTAGGGATAGCATTTGCTATTCTCATTGGATGCCTGGGCGCATTGATAGGCATGTATAGGTTCTTTCTTTGGATGCTGGAGGCAGTGTAAAATTAGATGCGCTTTCACTACATTCGGAAACCATATCGCCATCAGCATAAGACTGTAGTTTTTATGCTGAAACATCCTGAATCTGCGGTGTTCTCTGATCCTGGTACTGGTAAAACCAAGAGTGGAATAGATACCAGTAGATTCCTCATGAGATTCAAGGATGCCAAGAGGGTTCTGATCATTAGTCCGTTCTGTGTACTGTGGCAGTGGCAAAGGGAGATTAAACTAAGCTCCCACTTCAAGAGTGCTGTTGTCTACGGCACCGTGCCACAACGGTTGAAGGTACTCAAGCAGACTAAGCCAAAGTTTTTCATTGTCAATTACGATGCCATCATAATAGAGAAGGTATTTAATGCCCTGCATGACAAGAAATTCGACGTGGTTATACTGGACGAGAGCATCTTTGTCAAGAACTGGAAGGCTAAGAGAACCAAGATGGCGTTTGTCCTTGCGAGGAACGCCAAGCATGTCTACATCATGTCGGGCAAGCCTATCAACAACGATGTCTCTGATATATTCGGACAGTATCTAGTCCTTGATGGTGGTACTACATTTGGCACCAACTTCTACCGATTCCGCAATAGATTCTGGAGGAAGGCAGGCCCGTACAGGTGGGTGTTGAGGAAGGGTGCCCTTCAAACTATCAAGGATCTCATGTATACCAAGGCCATAGCGTTTACCAAGGACGAGTGCCTTGATCTACCACCCAAGATATTCCAAGTCAAGAACATAATCCTAACACCTGAGCAACGCAAAGCATACCGTGAGATAGACGCATCAGGTGTGACCAAGCTGCGTAATCATGAGAAGAATCAAGACATCAACTACATAGTCAAGTTTCATCTAGCCCGATGGCAGAAGAAACAGCAGATCACCAGTGGATTTCTATATACATCACCGGATAGGAAGGAATGGTTTGACTTTAAACCTAACCCTAAGCTGGAGGTATTGAATGAACTTATCAGTACTGAGTTCACCGGAGTCCCTGTTGCGATTGTTTGTAGGTTCCATCGTGATCTGGATCTTGTTCGCTCTGTGCTACCAGCTCGAAGTGTTGAGATATCTGGACGCACCAACACGGCGAAGATGGCTGCGAAATTTCAGGAGGAACGTGATATACAATACGCCGTGGTACAGATTGGGGCTGGCGGTCTTGGCATTGACCTGTACCGTGCTGCTGTTATGATCTATTACTCGTGGGATTTCAGGTTGGATCACTACGAGCAGGTACAAGACAGACTACACAGGATGGGACAGACAGCAGATAAATGTCTTTACATAATCCTGTGTGCCAAGTTCTCCATTGACGAGCACATGATGGAGGCTATATACCAACGCAAGAACATATCCGATTACTTGCTAGGCATTGACGTTAAAGAAGGGAGAATCAAAGATGTCCCATATATTCCAGGTGGGAGACATGGTGAGGATCAAGAAGACGCACCTTAGTGGTGACGGACACAACGGGTATCCCGATTTACATGCTGACTTCGATATAGTGGGTTACGATGATCCAAACAACTCGTTTGAGATCATTAATATCCACTTCCACCAGTGCGGAGGTGATTGGGCGCAGTGCAAGAGGGTACATGGATGCACAGGCCCACTCGAAGTGGTCAGGTCGATGGATGGTCTGAAACTTACCCCAATGTGTCTTGGCTACACCGCAGGCCACGCCTTTGAATTAGGTGATCCACCAGAAATGATCAAGCACCTGAAGAAGTTGGGGATCGAGGGTAACTCTTCAAATGAAAGGTACGAGAGGTGACATACTTTTGTCCAAGATGTTTGGCTGCTGATATCAAGTTCCTCGGCAGCAATGTCTTTGCCAAACAGATCAAGAGCTACATCTGTAATGCGTGTAAGCAGCAGTTTACCACGTTTGATGATGGCAAGGAGTTGCACGAGGCTTTTGTAACTGCCACTGAGAGGTGATAACATGGGGTGTCCAAGGTGTGCTGAGCCATACTCTTTTGAAATCCTATTTGATGCTGAGATAACCTATCCTTTCAAGAGAGGTGGCGGCAACGTGATGTATGACTTCCTCTTCCTCCGCTGCAAGTCCTGTAATCAGGAGTTTGCGATCAGGGATGATAACCTGATAACAAGGAAGAGGATGGAAGAGGCTGAGGAGATGAAGAAGTATGCTGACCCTGAGTTTCTTAAGACTCTTAAGATAGATTATCCACAAGACGAGGGGTGCTAGACTCCCGATGTGTATGAGGTCATACACATCGGGAAAAATTCATGGGTAAATTTTTCAAAAAATAGGAGATGGCCTAATGTTTTACCGGATAAAAGCCACTGAGGTTTACTACTTCACAGTCGAAGCCAATAGTGAGGATGAGGCTATCGACAAGGCAGGCGAGTGTGATTACAGTGGCACCAAGAATACCTATGGTGGTATGGACGTTGAGATCACCAGGAGTTCTAAGGAACAGGAAGAGGACGACATAGTACTCGAACCTGATTACATTGGGAGGTAGGTATGGCAAACCATAAGCCGTATGAAAAGGTTGAGAGATGGGACCATGAGGAAGAGATCGACGGCATAACCGATGGAACCATCTACATCCAAGAGAAGTTGGATGGTGCCAACGCACAGGTAAGTCAGGCTGATGATGGTTACCTGTACGTGGGCAAGCGCACGGCCTTTTGTGGTCGGGCTAAGAACGAGGACAAGTGGCCGTATGAAATCAAGGACGAGTTCCGAGGACTGCCCAAGTATATCTTCGATGACAAGAGGATCAGGAAATTCTTTGCGGAAACTAAGGAGAAGTATATACTATATGGTGAGTGGCTGATCAAACACACAGTTAACTACGATCCTGAGTTCATGAATCGCTTCTGGATATTCGACGTGTATGACAAGGAGGAGCACCGCTATCTCAAGTACCCTGAGTACGAGGACATGCTTGTTACTGAGAAGCTCGACTACATTCCTGTGATCTTAACCATCACTGATCCAACTATGGATATACTACTCCGCATGGTGCGTGAGAAGGAACACACACCTAAATCCGGCTTTGGTGCGGACGCTATAGAGGGACTGGTCTATAAGAACTACGACTTCATCAACAGGTTTGGCAACAACGTGTATATGAAGGCGGTGACCAAGGACTTCTATGAGATACACCGTACTGTCATGGGTGGAGCAGGTAAGAGGATTGATCCTGAGGTGTATCTGATCCACAAGTACCAGACTCCGGCGAGGATGGAGAAGATGTATCACAAGATGGTGGATGATCATGGCACGTTGCAGATGAAACACATACCGGAGTTTATGAACCGTGTACTCCACGACCTGTTCGTAGAGGATGCGTGGAACATGTTCATGCGTGACAAGTCAGTGAAGAAGCTAAGGTTTGACATGGGAACGCTGCGTAAGGTATCGTATGCCATGTCAAAGAACTGGTACATCGACAAACTAAGGCAAAGGGGGACAGATGGAGACGACAAAGAGGGTAAGGAAGAAGATAAGGATAGCAAGGGCGAATAACCTTTGCGTTCAACTTCCGAACAAGACAATAGGCTTCGTCTATAACGTCTACAAGTACACCTACGACAACGAGATCTGCTTTCAGGTTCTCAAGTTCCCATCAGGTGAGCGTGACGAGAGGCAGGTCAGTACGAACTACCAAGTGGAGCTTCTCTTTGAAGATGAAACAAAGGAGATCATTGAGAAGTTTGGTGGTCAGCTAGTACAGCAGACTCCATACTCAGGCTGCTCACTTGGCACTGACCCTGAGGTGTTCGTTGTGGATGGAGCGGGTGAGATCNNGCCTGATAAGTCAGCGAGTATTCCGTTCTCATTCAGGTATGGGGATGGCATACCGTTTTGGGATGGCTTTCAGGCTGAGTTCACCACCGATCTACCGAGAAGCCCGAACCCATCTTGCTTGAGCTTCACCATTGATGACGTTAGGAACGGGCTGCGAGAGGTACTAAGGGCAGCCAAGAAGCACAACCCTACAGCAAAGCTCACATGGAAGAGCGTTCTTGACATACCCAGTCATGTCATGGATAGGGCTGACCCATTGCACAAGCAGTTGGGGTGCGCCCCAAGCAAGAATGTCTACCCACACATCAAACCTATCCAAGTGGACAACCCATCGGCGTTACCGTTCAGGTTCGCAGGGTGTCACCTACACCTTGGGTTTAAAGGCCACGACGAAGAGCTAACCAAGAGCATAGTCAAAACCATTGATGCCATTTGGGGTGTTGCTTCCGTCTCTTTATTCAGAGACATGGAAGACAAGAGACGACGTGCGTTCTATGGCAGAGCTGGAGAGTACAGAGATCCTGACCATGGCATAGAGTATAGGACCACGAGTTCTGCTGCGCTAGCACACCCAGTTCTATTGCACATGGCATTTGACATTGCGAGGAAGGCTGCTTATATTGCTCAGAACAGACTCAGTAGTATATGGGTAGCTGGTGAGGATGAGGTTGTACGGTGTATCAATGAGTACGATCTTAGCATTGCGGATAGAATCCTCAAGAGGAACGAGAGCACACTCATTGGTATACTAGAGCAGGTATATCCTCACAGCATGGTGCCTAAGCTGCATGACATGATCGTTGGTGGTGCGCTGAGATACTCTCACTTCAAGGGACTCAAGAACATGGCGAAAGCATGGAGACTCAACACCTATTGGAGTAGCCACGCATCATCTGGTGGGTGCTCAGTGTATAATGCTCCTGGTTCTGGTGAGGAGGACGAGCACGGTAGAGGCTACGAGACTGGTGATCCAGGTGGTATCAATGACGATGGCACCGTCCAAGATCCTGAACCCGACTGGCGAGGCCAGGACTATGCAGCCGGAGCGCTTGGGGAAAAGACTAACCGGAGGTTACCATAATGCTAGGACTTGAGATCTACCACATGAAAGAAGTTGGTGGGAAGATGCTTTGCTTTGAGAAAGCTACCGTGGAGAACCCTATAAGTGAGGGTGTGATCCACATCAACCCACATCAAGGGTGCTTTGTGCTCCTGAAGTTCAAGGAGTTGCCTGATAAAGATTAGGAGGCGATCTAATGGCTGATAAGGAACGACCTGTTAACTTGACAAGGGAAGAATGTATTGCCAATATGAGCCTGGTTGGAACCAAGATTCAACGCTGCGATTGGGTGCTTCAGAATACTAATGACGAGTACAAGAAGGATCAGGCAAGGCGTTCACTTAAGAAGTTCCGGCCTATCTATGATAAGCTAGGACGTACCTATGAGGAGTTTGACTAATGCCAAAGTACAGGAGAACATGGACTCTTACCTGTAAACTGTGTGGCAAGGAGTTCAAGCGGAAGCATTTCTTTAAGCCGCTGTCCATCTGCGACGAATGCAGAGCAAAGGCAATGAGTGGCTTGCTGCTTGAGATGAATAAGGAGGAGTTTGAATAATGCCAATGGTAAGAATAGGAGACTTGTTTGATTCCAAGGTTGGATGGGAGAAGGCGTGTCTAATCTGCGGCCTCAATGAATGGGGTATAAATGAGGGATTGTTTACAAAGGAGGACACGACACACCTAACAGCCGACGAGTTCAAACAGATCTTTGGCCTGACAGTGGAGGAATAAAATGAGAGAGATAATTACTGTATTCAACACCTGCCTAGTCATGATTGCAATTGTTTGTGCTATCATGGCATTTGGTAGGACTAGTGAACTCAAGTTTGATGTTATTCCGAAGCTTGAAAGAAGGATGGACGCTGTTGCGTGGACCACGACACGATACAAGAATGACCTTCAAGGACGGTTCGACAAGATGGATAGTTTCATGAAGAAGGGTGAGACTGTGGACAACAGCTTGCAGGCTCAGATCACTTCACACCTGAATAGAATCTACGACCTTGAGATATGGCGAAACGAACACGAGGAAGCTAAAGAGGCTATCGGCTACTCAACTGAGGATCAAGATACAAAAGATGCTGATTAGTATATATATATTAATTAGATCTTTTAATCTTTCTCTAAAGAGAAAGATTACCTTTACTACGTAAAGGTTATAAAGATAAAAGAAAAATAACCTAAGTTATTTTCCTTTCACGGAGGTGCCTATGAAGTATCTTCTCAGTATTCTCGTTGTATTGGTACTGCTGGCATTTACACCAACAACATCACTTCTAACTGATAACGATTCTCTAGGAGGTAGGAAGTTTCATACTGTGGTCAAGGGAGACACACTCTTCGATATTGGTAAGCAGTATGAAAAGGATTGGCGTGAACTCGCTGAACTCAACGACCTGGAGATCGTAGAGGGTGACGTTGAGGGTAAAACTGTCCCTATTGTGTGGCTTAATGTAGGTCAGAAGATTCTCATTGAGGACAGGTGGACAGAGGAAGAGATCAACGCTTACAAGGCAGACACCAAGGCCATCATGAGCAGGGCATTCGTTAAGATGGCTGCCATGCGTAAGCCACCTGAGGTACTGCTAAAGCCAGTGATGAAGGACTATAAGGAGATGTCAGTACCAGAGTTGGAGAGCTTCATCAAGAATATCAAAGGCTACTACAAGTGGCGCAGGTGGATGTATGAGATGGAGCGACGTAAGCGGTTGGTTGATTTAATCAATGAGTCCGTTGACATTTGGGCTAACCCATGGAGCAAGACAGATCTACCGTGGGTAGCACACAGAAAGATGTGTATGTTTATGACAGCCTCAATCTGGTATGAATCACAGGGCTTCAATGTGGTAAGCAATAAGGGTGCGAGGAACTTCCTTCAGATACTACCACACACAGCTACGACACTATGGAGATGGAAGTGGAGAGAGAAGAAGGAGGAGGTTATCAATGCACTGGATACCATGCCAACATTCAGTATAATCACAGCTATTAAATACTGGAACAGCATGAGAACGCAGGATATCAGGATGTTGGCATCCTATTACCACGGTGGTAGGCGCAAGATTGAGGACTTCAAACCCGAAACCGTCACTTATGCTACTAAGGTAGTTAATAAATATAGGGGGTTGATGAATGAGTAGTGAGCCAGGACGTTGTAATAACTGTTGGCTTGTGGTAAAAACCCCACTAGCTGATGGTGCTTGCCCCAGGTGTGGGTGTCAGGTCCATCATGCTTATGCTAGGAGGGTAAAAATTTATCACGGCACCCAAGGCGTGTGCAAATTAGTTCGTTGCCCAAGGAGGTTTAAGGATGGCAGACAAAGACCCGACGGCGAAGCCGGATGATTTTAAGATCAATGACGAATGGTTTCACTTGATGCCTCTCCTCTCCGCAGAGGATTCGGAAACAATGAAGCTAAGCATTGCGGAGAAAGGTGTTAAGCTAGCGATCTCAGTCCTACCTGATATGACCATACTCGATGGGCACCAGCGGTGGACGATAGTGAAATTCAATCCCGATTTCCCTCAGGATATTCCTTATCATATCGAAGAGGATCTTGCTGAGGCCACAGAGGAAGAGATAATTGAGTTTATATTAGTAAAAAACTTGGAGCGGAGGCACCTGACTCAGTGGCAAAAGCATGATGTATATAAGAAAGTTAAGGAGAAGATGATAGTCCAAGGGAAAAAGAGGAGGGAAGCCAACCTAAAGCAAGGTGATAAAGACCCCGAAGTGTATGAGCGCATACACATCGGGAGGACTCGCAAGCTAGTGGCTGAGAAGTTTGGAATCTCAGAGGATACGCAGAGCCTAGCCAGTGCTGTTGAGAAAACTGAGGACTACGAAACAAAAGCCCTATTAGATAGGGGAGAGATTTCAAACAAGGAAGCATGGCGACGTGTTAAGAAAGCCCAGGGCAAGCCGGAGATAGAAAGAGAAAAACCTTTACTTTATATATTAAGGCGTGAGGATTTGCGGTGGCAGCATTTCTTTGTTATCGGTTCCGCATTTCTCAAGTGGCTTTTCAATATCTCCGCTGGCAAGGATGCTATTGAGATGAAGCTGAGATTCCTTGAGAAGAAGGAAGCTAGCATCATTGATATAGAATCAGATAAAGCCTGGAAGCCTGTGCCTTTTAAGGGATGGGCGTGTGTGCATAACGTGGTAGGTGGATGTTGGAGATGCTTCCCTGAATTGGGTGAGGGTGGACACCAGCGTAAGACCTCAGCTAAGAAGGCCGAGCCTCTTGATATACCAGTAGGCCGTGAGGAGTTGGCTGGATTCACAGTGCTACCTGATCGTGACGCACATGCGTGTCATAAGTGTGAGCTTTGGGATGATCTGAACAATAACTGCAAGTGGGAGGAAGGACAGGAGCTTCCCGAAGGTTGCAAGAAGCTGGCACATAGGAGGAAGTAAAGTGAAGGACGTAGTGGATGTGATCAACGAAGAGTCTCATACTTTGTGTCCAGAGTGCGGGAACTATGACGACACCGAATACAAGTACCATGAGACACTAGACTCAGACGACATTGACGATGTGATCCAAGCCAGGAGGCAAGGCTTATCCCTATGTGGGATATGCGGGAGGTACTTCGGATGAAGCTAGAAGACTGGAAAGATTGGTATATGAAATTCAGACCAACCGTGGAGGACATTCCTAAAATCCTAGCGGATTGGGAAGAGGATCGCCATAACTTGCAAAAGATCATTGACGATAACCAGGACGCTGCCGTGCTGAGATATCAAGATAAAGAGGAATCACATGGAAACATCACAGGATTTGGGAAGTTCAGGTTCGACAAAGGATACGGACAGCACCACGAGTGAGGAAAACAATGGACAAATACGTGACAAAGATGCCGCTAAAGATCGTGCATTCACAGAACTTTACACACAGTATAAGGAGAAGCTCGTCGGGCACCAGTTTAAGTTTCCTCGCCTTGGTTCTGAGTATCATCGTGCTCTTATTGCTGCTCGGCAAATGGTTGACGAGTTAGGGGGAGACTACAATGAATTCCTTCGCAACGAGTTTAAGATTTATGAATACCATTCTAGGGGAAGGAAGCGAAAGCTATATCCTGCCGCTAAGTGGCTCACACTCCCTGCGACTCGTGAGCGTTATGTTGCGCTGCTTAAGAGGCGACGATTTGATGGCCTCTCTTACAAGGTTGGAGGGGGATGGTTCACTGTCAAGAAAACCAGACGGCGCTATCCCATCGAACAGGCTCGTGCGGATATAAGGCATGACAACACTGCGAACTACGTTTACAAGATAGCGTTTGAGCAGAAGAGTCTCAAGGTTAAACGGAGGCTTTGGGAATCCTGTTGCTACCTGCTAGCCAAGCAGGAGTACAGGGCAGAGATGATACCTTCGATAGTATATAATTGGATCAAGGAGAATGTGAAGGGAGTTATCAATGAAAAGAATGGTCCTATTGTTCCTAATCCTGCTGCTTAATGGGTGCGTATTCTCCAGTATTGTGTATAATGCGAGGATTAACTTTGACAACGATGCTGGCAGAGGTACCTACTGGGGTGAACGAGGACGCTACCAGGATAAGGGATATGGGATGGAGTTTGGCGTTACCATAACGTACAAGTCAGAGAGGGAGTATGTCAAAGAAGAAAAAGAATAGTAAGATGATTACGGTCTCAGTGACCGAGGATGCACTCAAGGAGATTAAAAAGATGCTATGGGCCACAGATGTGTGCGGACAGCTTCTTCCAGATCTCCATGCAAGTAACGCATTTGCAGTGGGATGTATGGCTGCCATGGAAAGAGACTATGAGGGTATTTATTTTGATCTTGTAGATGGTAGTATAAAAGTTATGGCTATGTTCCCGCTGGATAAGTACTTGGAAGAATTCAAGGAGGTTAAGAAGGATGGGAAGAAAGATACTGATAATCGTTGACATGCTTAAGGACTTTATCAATCCTGATGGTGCCTTATACATAGGGCACGATACGTCCAAGCTGGTTGAGAACGTAGTAGATTTGATAAAGGAGAACCCTTGGAGTCTGATTATCTCAGTCGAGGATCAGCACTTGGAGAAAGATCCTGAGTTTAAGAAGTTTCCTAAGCACTGCGTCTTTGGTACCGAGGGGGCAGAGTTGGTTGACGAACTGGCTGATATTAACGTCATGCCCTTGCCTAAGGTATCTTACACAGTGGATACAACATGGGCGCACCTGCTTGACGCTGAGGAGATAGTAGTGTGCGGTGTGTGTACTCATATCTGTGTGCATGACGTGGTTGCTAGTATCTATCACAACTTCAAGTGGCGTGGGCAGTTACCACCCATTAAGGTCTACGTCAAATGCGTAGACGACTTCGATAAAGAGATGGCGAATTGGGCGCTACTTAGAATGGGATCTCTTTATGGAGTGGAGGTAAAATAATGTGGTTGTTTTATCAGATTGTAGCTAACCTCGGTATCGTAGCCAAACAATCTATGTACCGTGGAGTGGAAGGATGGTGGGTATGGCCCCTAGTTATCGGGTGCCTAGCCATAGCTGAGCCTTCATTTAGGAAAGCATTCAACCCTGCGCTCGGCTACTCATTCTTTCAAAACTATTTCTTTAGCATTGCCATGCTATCCGTCATTGGATGGCTCGTGACAATGTTCATATTCAAAGAGTCACCAAACGTCCTACAATATATAGGAGCAGCGTTATCAATCGGTGGTGCTCTCCTAATCGTGAGGTAAACCATGCCCGATTCTCTTGGCGACAGAATGAAAAAGAACTACGAGGACCGTTACCGCATCCATCTAACAAGACGCACACCAGTAATCATACGACTCGACGGCAAAGCATTTCACACACTGACCAAGAAAGAAGAGAAACCATTCAGTCCGACATTTATCGCAGCCATGTGTACCACTGGCATGTCTCTATGTGAAGAGATCCAGAACTGTAAGTGTGCTTATATCCAATCAGACGAGATCTCATTACTACTGATCGACTACGATAACCTACAGACCGAAGCGTGGTTCGATTACAACCTACAGAAGATGGTATCAGTTAGTGGTGGCTTAGCATCAGCCATCTTCACAATCTACACTAACCCTAAGATAGCGCTCTTTGATGCAAGAGCGTTCAACATCCCACGAGAGGAAGTCTGTAACTACTTTATATGGAGACAGAAAGATTGGATCAGGAACTCTGTGCATATGTTTGCCAGTTCCTTCTTCTCTCATAAGGAGCTACACAAGAAGAGTCAAGCTGACATGCACGAGATGTTACACAAGAAGGATCAGAACTGGGCTGACCTAGCACCTGAGTTGAAGAATGGATCTTTCATTGCTAGGAATGATGCCGGATACTGGACAGTCTATGCTGCTCCTGACTTCTCTAAAGAGCGTGAGGAAATTGAGAGATTCGTATGATTGATATAGAGGCATATCTAAATGACAACCAGATCGAGTACAAAGCTGCTCCTGATAACGAACTGAACCTAAGGATCTGCCCCTTCTGTGGGGATGACAGGTGGAAGTTCTACATCAATAACCAGACAGGGTTATACTGGTGTCACCTAGCTGAGTGTGAGGAGCGTGGTAGTTGGTACAAGTTCCTTAGACAGACAGGTGGTACGCTCCCTGTTAGGAACGCAGTGAACACAGCAGAGCAGGAGGAGGAGCTTAAGACTCGATTGGAGAAGGAAGAAGAAGCACTCGACAAGGCACATGGTTGGGTGTTCAAAGACGAGAACGCAATCAAGTTCTTCACTGACAAGCGCATTGATCCAGACACAGTGAAGCACTTTAGGATAGGAGTTAAGAAGGATAAGAACGGAACAGCTTGGCTCAGCTTTCCATACTTTGTGAATGGCAAGCTCAAGAACTGTAAATACAGGACTATCACTGGCAAGCGTAGGTTCAAGCGCTTAGTCGGTGGTGCATCGGTGTTATACAATGAAGACTTCGCAAGATCAGCTGCACATAAGAGGATTCTCATTACTGAAGGAGAAACTGACTGCCTCTCTGCTTACTCCAACGGCATTCATTGGACTGTTGGCGTTACTATTGGTGCTAAAAGTATCAATGCAGACTGGGTTGATTTGCTTGATAAGTTTCAACGTATTTATATATGTTTTGATACAGATATTGACGGGCGTAGAGGCGCTCATAAATTGGCTAAGCGTCTCGGAGAAGAGCGATGCTTCAATATAGTATTGCCCATTGGCTGTCAAGATCTGAATGACTACTTCAAGCAAGGACATACAAAGGAAGAGTTTCATGAAGTTGTCAAGGCCAGTCGGCCATTTGAAGTAGAGGGTGTTGTTCCTCTCAGAGATACACTCCGTCAGGTAGCTGAGGAGTTCAAACTCAGAGGGACTTTAGATACAGGTATCCATCTCCCTTATAAGGAGTTGGACAAGAAGATGGGCGGCCTCCTTTCCGGCGATCTCATAGTGCTTTCAGGGATTCCTGGCGTGGGAAAGACCTCCTTTGCCTTAAACGTAGCACACCATTTAGTACACCACGAGGGAATCCCTGGCCTTTTTATCTGCCAGGAGATGCGACCAGAGAGGTTGGCACGTAAGCTCATGTGCATCCACCTTGAGAAAGCAGGTAGGTTCCTGAAAGAAGAGGATGTGATGCGCTGTTACAACGACTTCAAAGAGTATCCGTTATTCTTTGGGCACATGTATAAGGGAGTTGACATAGATAAAGTGAAGGCAACAGTCAGGGAGTGTGTGCGTAGGTATGGTATTGAGTTCCTAGTGTTTGACCATCTGCACTTCCTTTGCCGTTCAATTCAGAACATGGTCACTGAGGTAGGCGTGGTGATCAGGGAGTTTAAGACACTGGCAGAGGATGAAGGCATACCCATATTCCTGATTGTGCATCCAAGGAAAACCATTGAGGGCAGGGTGCCAACGATGATGGACCTTAGAGATTCAGGTCTTATCCCTGCCGACTCTGACTTCATTATCATGCTCCACCGTAACCGTAAGGTAGGAGCGGATGAAAAGATGGAGGAACGCTTTGAATCGCAATGTCTCGTCAGGGTTGAGAAAGCAAGGTACGAAGCGGGAGGGGATGCGTACCTCGAATTCGAGGGCGAGAAGAGCCTCTACAGGGAATAATCGTTTCGACACCTTGACCAATAAACAAAAGAGGTTAGTACTTCATTTGCTGGTAGATCCAGATTACGAAGTGGCTGCCAAGCGAATGAGGATCACCAAGCGTTCCGTGTATAGGCTGGTCGCTGGTATTAGGGAGCGGTTGGCTGACTACGACAGGGACGTAATAGAACACATAGTAGGAGGATAACAATGAAGATGCAAAAGATTCTTGACGGTATTCAGGCAGCAGTTGAGAAGGGTATCGACAACATGGATGGTCGGGAAGCTAAGCTGACCGATCAGATCATCAAGTTGGATATCAAGCTTGTCAACAAGAAGGCTGAGCGTAACATGATCAACACATTCCTCGACAAACTGCACAAGATCGTAGCGGTTATCAAGGAATAATCATGAGCAAACTCAAAACAGGAAACGAGGCGTGGGCTAAGGAGCAAGTTGGTGAGGAGAACTGGGATGATTTCCTTCGATGGATGAAGGGACAGACCGTTGCCGTAGCTGACGATGGCTCAATCTACTACTACGACCACGACGTAGAGGCGTTTGTCGAAAAGCTCAAGACAGGCTACGACAGACAAGAAGATCCTCTGAGATGGGATTAACATGCTATACTTCACTGCCGATACACACTTTGATCACAATAACATAATCATCTATGAGGCGAGGCCCGTATTCTGCTTCGAGTACATGGTGGAGCTATGGAACAGGAGAGTCACGGACGACGATACGATATGGGTACTAGGGGATTTTGTGTGGAGAAAGCACGACTACTGGATACCTCAACTCAAAGGCAAGATCAACCTTCTCCGTGGCAACCACGACCACCGCAGGAAGAAGTATACTACACATGGAGTTAACGTGTGGCGAGGGCCGATGTACCTTGAGACTGAAGAGTTAGGTAAGATCAAACTGACTCATGTTCCAGATACCACGAGTAAACTACTCAATCTGTGTGGTCATGTGCATGGGTGGTGGAAGCGTGTTAACAATTGTATAAACGTAGGCGTGGATGTATGGAACCTCCAGCCTGTCAGCATCGTGGAGATAGGTGAATACCTAGATGAACACGGCTGGCCTGAGAGGATTGATTCCATTTGGGACAAAAGCCCCATCTAAATGCCTAAGTATATTTATGCGGGGTAGCCAAGTTGGTAAGGCGGGGGACTGTTAATCCCCTCACCGCAGGTTCGAGTCCTGCCCCCGCAGCCAGTTAGGGGAGTCGTCTAAAGGAGGACGACGGTTCGCTACCGTTACCATGGATGCAAAGCCATGCTCCCCAACCAATACGGGGTGTAGCTCAGTCTGGTGTAGAGTCCCTGGTTTGGAGCCAGGTTGTCGGTGGTTCAAATCCATCCGCCCCGACCATTTACGGGGAGGCACCTCATGTGGCGAGGGGAGCGGACTGTAAATCCGTGGCCTTTGGCTGTGTAGGTTCAACTCCTACCCTCCCCACCAGTATGCCAGTGTAGCTCAGTTGGAAGAGCAGGGGTTTTGTAAACCTCATGTCGTGGGTTCGATCCCTACCACTGGCTCCAGAATGCGGGTGTGATGCAATGGTAGCAGCGGAGCCTTCCAAGCTCTTCATCTCAGTTCGAGTCTGAGCACCCGCTCCAAGATGCGGAGTACTCAACTAGTAAGAGGCGTGGCTCATAACCACGTAGATGCGGGTGCAAATCCCGTCTCCGCTACCAACTCTTTGATAGGAGAAGATTATGGTACTGTTGATACTTTGCACAGTGGTCGTACCAGCCACAGTATATGTTCTCAACAGGATAGCTGAGAACATAATGATATAAGACAATGGGGGTGTAGCTCAATGGGAGAGCAGGGGCTTTGCAAGCCTCAGGTTGCTGGTTCAAGTCCAGTCACTTCCACCAAATACCGTCGTGGCGGAATGGCATACGCAACAGGCTTAGAACCTGTGGCCCGAAAGGGATTGGGGGTTCAACTCCCTCCGGCGGTACCATATGGGGCTGTAGCTTAATGTAAAGCACCTGACTGTCGATCAGGCAGATGGGAGTTCAAGTCTCCTCAGTCCCGCCAATTGAATAAGAAGGGCACACGGACAAGGCTTTGGCTCGTGCAATACGGGGTGGGTAGCGTGTGGTGATGCCCTTTAAAGTGTGGCCGTAGCTTAATGATAAAGCGGAGGGTTGTGGCCCCTCCGATGACGGTTTAACTCCGTCCGGTCACCCCATATAGCCCTGACTCCCTCGCCAGACCCTTTGCGGGTGGTTAGACTGAGAATAATACTCAGGCAGGGCTTACGCTGGATATATAAGGGGGTTAAAACCAGCGCTCAATGAGGTGAACAATGGCTAAAATAACATGGACAGCACACACAAAGCTTCAAGACCAAGACCATAAATTCTTTGGTGTACTGGACTGGTTCAAGTACGATAGATCCTACAGACTACACCTAAGCAATGGCAAGATAGCAATGGTGCCAATAGATAAGACCGTTATCATACAAGACTGAGGTAAACCATGAAAGCTATTTACTGCACAGAATGTGATGAACTCTATAGCCTACAGTATAAGCGGTTCAGGCGGTGCAAATGCGGAGAGACAGCAGGGAAATACATGGATGACTTGAGGACCGCAGTTGTCACTAAGGGTGCCATTATAGTAGGGATAGATAACTTCTCATTCTACAATGCACTCAAGGATGTGTACCATATAACCAAAGAGAAAGGCGAAGACGCACGAACCAGATTCTTCAACGGCTGGATACCTAGCCATCCTGGTCAGTGCATATTCGTTGATACACCACAACAGGTGAAGTACTTCAAGAGGAAGATATGAATGACGAACTACCAGAGGCATGTAAAAGCTGTCCGCTAAAAGAAGATGTTACCACTCCCTGCATGGATGGGTATGGGCCGATTAACTCTAAGATAGTCTTGATCGGTGAAGCCCCAGGTGCAGAGGAGGATGATGACGGCAAACCATTCGTAGGCGCAGCAGGTAGGTTACTGCGGCGCATATGGTTGGAGATCATGGGCTACGAGTTGGACGAGATCTTCTTGACCAACGTAGTCAGGTGCCGTCCTCCGTACAACAGAGATCCATCACGAGCGGAGGTCAAGCGGTGCTTACCTTTCGTTGAAGCTGAGATCGAGCAGATCCAACCTCAGCTTGTCATTGCAGTTGGCAACCATGCCATGCACGCAATGGGTGTGAAGGGAAAGATTACGGAGAATACAGGTAAGGTATATCCATCACAATCGCCACACTACAAGGCGATCATGCCATTAGTGCATCCATCCTATATCAATCAGAATCTACGACAGATGCCACTGTTCAAGAAGTCTTTGCGATACATCAAGAACTACATGGAGCAGGGACATGAGCTAGACCTTGGCGTATACGAGATCATTAAAGTTGGGGATCATGAAGCTTTGTGTCATGCTTTTGATAGGCTACTTGAGCAGAAGCTATTCGTCTTTGATATTGAAACGAGTGGTATTGATCCATTCATGCCCGATCCTCGCATCAAATGTATCTCGTTTTCATATAAGCCTTACCATGCCATCACTATCCCAACCGAAGGATGGGAAGATGTAAACTCGAAGATGCTGATTGCCATGAACCTCAAGAATATCATGGAGAATCCAAGGATAAAGAAGTCAGGTCATCGTTTAAGCTTCGAGTACGCATGGATGAAGAAGGTTTGGGATGTTGAACTCCGAGGTATCTATTGGGATTCAAGGATTGCAGCATTCGAGATGGATAAACTTAACTTCCCTGGATTAAAGGATTTGGCCTGGAACTTTGGTATGGGTGGATACGAGCGTATGCTTCCTGATCGTGTGGATAAGTGTGAAGGACCAGTGCTGTTTGAATACTGTGGCATGGACTCCGATGCTGAGTTCAGGTTGATGCTGGACCAAGAGAAGAACATGGAGCCACAGATGCGTCAGTACATCAAGAAGCTGGCACTACCACTAACCAAGGAATTTGCAGAGCTACAACTTCGTGGCCTTAGGGTAGACACAGAGAGATTGAAGACCCTTGAAACATTGGGTGAAGAGCTTGTAGTTCTGTTGAGGAAGAAACTCAATGAAAACAAATGGATCAAAAAAGTTAATGAAACGAGTCCCTATGGGGACTTTAACCCTAACTCGGCAAGACATGTCAGATATCTGCTCTACGGTGTCCTTGGAGCCGAGGTCACAAAAAAGACTAAAGAAGGTGCTCCGTCTACTGACAAGGAAGTTCTCAACAATCTTAGAGGAAAGCATAAGGGAGTCATTGATCCCCTCCTTGATTATAGGACAACCACTAAGTTCGTTTCCACTTACATCAAGAATATGCGTGACCATGTTGCCAGCGACGGACGAATTCACGCTATCTTCTCTCAGACTACAGCTAGAAGTGGAAGGTCAGCCACCGAAAATCCTAACATGCAGAATTGGCCTCACCTACCCACGAGAATAAAGAAGTTCCCTGAGAAGTATTGGGATGTGTTTGCACCACGTAAGATCATAGTACCAGACGAGGGTAACATCTTCGGGGAAGCTGACTTCAGCCAGCAGGAGCTACGAGTAGCGGCAGCCATATCTAATGACCCAGTGATGATAGCTGTCTTCTTGACAGAAGAAGGAGACATACATAAGGAAACTTCACGAGCTATCTTTCCAGAGTTCGACACGCTGCCTGAGGACAGACAGAAGGAGATCAGAAGGATAGCAAAGACCATCAACTTTGGTATCATCTATGGTATCTCGGCTCACGGTGTCGTATCCAACTTGGCAGAGGAAGGCGTTGAGTTATCAGAGAAGGACGCTCAGAAATTTATCAGAGCTTTCCTGAGAAAGTACTACCGCTACGCTGAGTGGATGGAAGAAGTCAAGGAACAGATAGATGAAGTAGGATACATCGACACACCTACCGGACGTAGGCGTAACTTCCCACCAGTAGCAGAGCTTAAGCAGGTAGACCGTGAAGCTGTGTACCGAGAAGCTATCAACACTCCAATACAAGGAGCAGCCTATGATCTTCTTGCTATTGCGCTGGTTAGGTTCATGCAGGAGGCTAGACGACAAGGACTCAAGAGTTATATATGCAATACGATACATGATTCTAACATTTTCAACATCTTTCCTGGTGAGCGTGATACAGTTGT
>JABAOF010012172.1_pt3 | contig 19638 bp, 19 predicted proteins | sample 7062171 | NCBI WGS metagenome assembly JABAOF01 (sample SAMN14538628, study PRJNA623070) | marine sediment metagenome | biome: marine biome [ENVO:00000428]; feature: marine pelagic biome [ENVO:01000023]; material: deep marine sediment [ENVO:00002113] | place: India: Gulf of Khambhat ...
CGATGTATAACTACGATAATTCGAGAATATATCTAGACTACACCAAAAAGACGATTGAGTTCTTCTGTAAGAGTTGTGGAACCAAGAGCATAAAGGAAGTAGGTATTCACGTACATGACATGGCATCGTTGTATAGATTAACCGAGGATAGATGGTTATACGAAAAGACTCTCGAAATAGGAGAGTCTTTGTTAAAAGTCCAAACTTTAAGTGGAGGTTTTCCGCACGCTGCCTTAAACTACTGTACTGAAGCGAATAAACGGACACTTCATTCTTCTCCTTATTCTACACCTTTTGTTATAATATCTATGTTGGACTTGTACAAAATATCGAGAGATTCTAGATATTATATCGCGGCAACCGCTGCGGGAGACTATTTGCTAAATGCTCAAAAAGATGATGGCAGTTGGATGAATGATATCGAAATTACGAGCAATTGCGCTGCCTCATTACTATACCTCTATGAAGTAACTGGAGACCAAAGATACCTGATATCAGTAAAAAACGGTGTCAACTACCTAATTGATCTTCAAAAAGATGGTATATGGCTGGATGAAAAGACAGAAAAACCAAGAATTGACAAAATTGCGTCGATAATTAGTTTGTTACTGGACTATTCTAAGATGGAGCCAGAAATAACCGTTCAGAGACAAATCGAAAAACACATCATTGAGGAAGGTGAAGTTGTTGACGTAAATATAGAGTTAAGGAACCATAAGAAAGGCAGGATAAATGCTATTATAATAGATGAAAAACTTCCAGCAGGTTTAATAAGAATAGGAACGAATTACTGGAATATTAAACTTGGACCCTACGATTCTGAAACTCTAACTTATCGTATAAAAGGGAATCATAGAGGAAGTTACATTTTGAATCCTGTTAAGGTAGATTATACCTTTTTGGACGAAAAAAATACAATAAAATCAACAACCAACTCCCTAATCGTTACGAAGGCAGTCACTGTCCCTAGAATGAGATCAGAAGAATATTTGAATAGAGTAAATTTGCTTTTAAAAGATGTAGAGAAAAAGTATGAGGAAACTGGTAAAAGAATGGACATAATTTCCAGTTGGGGATTAAACCTTACTATTCAAAAGAATACGCTTTTGAATGATGCAGAAAAGATCGAAAATGCCAGAGCGTTAATAAATGATGCAGAAGAATTGTATTCGAAAGGTGAATACGAAAAAATTTATAATCTAACAATTCTGGCAGAAAACTACCTAAAATACGTATTTGATGATTTTGATACACTATCCGCGGATATAGTAGAAAAATCTTTAAAATACACTAGTAAAGAGATAAATGATGTTAACAATTATGTTTATGAAGCAAATATCGTTGTAAATTCTTATGATTTACCAGCTTTAGGATCTGACCTAAGAAACGCAATATCAAATTTAGATGATGCGAAAATAAATCTACAAAATGCAAAAATGAGTTACTCAAAAGCAGAACAACTCTATTTTTCGAGAAAATATGACAGTGTAATTAAGGAGGAAAGCGATGCCATAAACAACGCTAAAATATCTTATTTAAGAGCAAAAGAAGCAAAATCAAGCATAGATAGGAGTAAAAATGGAGTCATACTGGCGGCTGGTATGATTGGGGGCCTTTCCTTAATGATCCTATTTATCATCTCTATTCTTTTAATCAAAATGAATTCAAACAAAAAGGAACCTATGCTCGATGAAAATCAAGAAGGCTGAAATTCTTTTGGTTCTAAGGTTAGCACTGATAAACCCTTAAAAGAGATATAGTTAGATGGTTAAATATTTTTAATAGGTTATACCTGAGATATGTATGCGTATCCAACATCTATTCATATCTATAATATTCCTAATTTCAATCGTCCATGGATATTCTGGCACTCACGAAATAGACATGTTGTGCGATCTTTCGGAAGGCGGTACTGCATACGTAGAAGGCGAGGTAACTTTTACAAACCTCTTGCAAGGAATGGCTCTAAAAGACGTTTTTTATATAAATGTGGAGAACCTCTTCTATTTTTCGGTAAGGGATGCATTAGGACCCTTAGAATATGAATTAAAAAACTCTTCCATGATTATAAATTTCAGGAAACCTGTCTATTATAAAGAAAAAGTAGACTACGGGATTAAATTTTACACAGGGGATTTAATCGATAAGAAGGGTAGTTTCTATTTTTCTTTCGATCTTATCTTCTATCCTTTAAATAACATCCCGGTCAGAGATCTTGAATTACTCATTAAATTGCCTGAAGGAGCCATTTATAGAGAATACTACCCAGAACCAGATAGAATATTTATTGAGAGAGGAAGAACCGTCTTTTATTATGATCTGAGTCCAATTTTAAACGTAACAAAAATTAAAGTCGACTATGATTTAGAAGAGAAAAAAATTAGTGAGTTAAAAGAATTGAAAATAAAGAAAGAAAAAGAAGAGAGATCATTAGAACTGGAGAGACTAAAAAACGATCTAATCAATAATATCTCAACGCAAAGAGCCAGAATTAACGCTTTAGAAAATGAAATAAACAATGAAAAAGATCTTGTAGTATATCTGAGTTCTTTAGATATTGTAAAAGATCTTTTGAGATCTTCTGAAGAAAAAGTTTATAGATTTGAACTTGAAGAGTCAAAGGCAATTCTAATTTCTGCAATTTACTTAATAAAATCAGTAGAGCGAAATATAGAAAAATATAAGGAAGATCTTGAAAATAAAAGACTGAATTTGACCTTTAATCACATAAAAAAAGCAGAAGACACATTAGTTTTGGCAGAAAAAAAGATAAATGAATTGAATAAATCCTCATTTGTATGGATAGAACCCAACACAAACGAAATAAACACTCTGTATTTGAAATCAAAAAATCATTATGAGAGAGCATTAGATGCCCTAGAAATTAGAGATTATTCTTTGGCTAAAGAAGAGGCTGAGAAATCTAGAGAATTAGCATATCAGACTATTTACCTTATTGATGAAGAGAGAGAAAAAACAAATTCCAGAAAAAATCTTTTGGTCCTAGGATCGTCTCTTTGCATTTTTTCTTTATTCTTCTCTTCCATTTTCATAGTTATTAGGAGAAATAAAGAGGAAAATATACTTAGAAAAATAAAAAAGGAGTATAGAAACGTTTCACAGGATTATGAATTTGGATTCATATCAAGAGAAGAATATGAACGTAGAATAGAAGTACTCTATGACGAGGTAACCGAACTATACGAAAAGTTGAGGTAAACATCGTTGAATCTATAAAATATTTCATAACTTGCTTGCTGGTGGAATTCAAAGGGGTTCTTGTCGTATGGTTCTAATATCTTTCCGTTGAGGGTTATCCATACATGTCCGTAGTTTCCCCTTGTTCCAACATTTACAAAAACATCTTCAGGTGGGTTTATAGATCTCAGCATGCTACCCAAAAGTATCGCCTTGTCCTCACAGTCTCCTGTCTTTATTTTTAATGTTTCTACTGGCGATTGCCAGACCTCAAGTCCAAGAATATCACGCTCATACCTTATCCCATCCCTCACGTAGTAAAAAATCTTTTTCTCGCATTCTGTATGGTTAATCCCCGAACATATCTTCGAAACTAAGTAGGATACATCTTCTTTGCGTATTAGAGCTTTTGGATCTCTTCCAGAATAATATTTTAGTTTATTTTCCAATTCGACTATTTTTTTATCTTTTTTTTCAATATTGTCCTCTAATTCTAAAATTTTAAGCCTTAGTTCTGAGATTTCTCTCTCTTGGTCTTGTATCTTCAAATTTTTTTCTTCCAACTCATTTTTTAGTTTTATATTCTCTTTTGTAAGTGTACCATTCGCATCTATATCGTTGTCTTTATCGTAAAAGAATAAGACGCCTAGCAAAAGAAGACAGAGAGTTAAAATTATATAAGGTCTCATCTTAATCAAACAAGGAAAATATCAATCCCAGTATCCTCTGAATTAAACCTTTTTCTTCTTTGGTTTCTGGTAATGATTTTTTAACTGTAATTTTCACCTTGTTTGAATCAGCATGGTAGAAGTTTCCTTCTTCGTCTTGATAAGAAACGCTCGCCTGAGAAAGCTCATATATATTTGGTATGCTGGAAGAAATTGAATAGAAAAACCATGTGGATTGACCAGGAGCCAACAAATCCAAAGACCATACGTTGGTTCCGCTGGTAATTGTGAAAGCAGGAGGAAGTAAGTCACTGATTTTTAGATTTCTTGCTACTCCTTCTCCATTATTTTTCAGAATTACAACTACCCTAGTTGATTCTCCAGGATTTAATTCTGGTTCATATACTTGTTTGGATACTGATACCTTAGGTTCAGGCTTAGGAACTGGGGGTGCAATGGTAGGGACAGGAACAGCAGGAACAGGAGTTGTAGGCACTTCTGGAGCAGGAGTTATAGGTTTAGGCACCGTAACCTTTTCTGCAGTTACCTTTTTGAAAATTCCACACGCTAAGGCCCGACGCGTATATACGTTAATGTTTGCCGCACACGTACCAGTGTCAGTGTATCTTCCATCAACAAACTCCACTACGATGTCGTCCCCTGCGCTATCCATTATATTTCCCAAAACAGAGTGTTTATAGATTCGAAGATCTTTTATAGGGGTACCTTTTTTTTCAACCCTTACTTTAGCCTTTGTTCCAGAGTAATCAACGGTTGCCATTGAGAGCGTGTATTCTCCTGATTGAATGGTCTCTCCTTCGCTGAGCCACCCCCCAAAACTTCGGACGAACCATGTTACATTTATGATATCGTCTCTTTTGCGTGCGATGTGGATAAACGCCGTACCGTGATCTTCATCCGCCCATGTAAAACTCACCCTGAACGGATGTCTTTTACGTCTTTCATCGCTGTCTTCAAATATCATTGGATCTCTTGCAGACATCTCAATGCCGTCTTTTATTTGCTCTCTGGAAAGCAATCCGGTCTCTCCCAATCCAAGGTCATCATAATTCCCGTCCAACAGTATTATAAACTCTGCAGATGCCGTGTTTTCATCTTCTTCTACGTCGGTGAGTTTGAGATAATATCTATCGCCTATCTTCAATACATCGTTTACCTTTATCCAAGCGGAAAATACAGTTTCAGGATCTTCCCATGCCTTATCAAAATTGTATTTGAATTTAGCGGAGTAGGTAGGCGATAAAAACATTACGATTAGGCACAAGACAAGTACTCTACGCATGTCTCCCACATCCTATAATATTTTGATTATAATAATATATATGTTTGGTTAACATATTTGTTTGTAATCTGTTATATAAGATCTTTTTACCTCTCTTCTCTATCCAATACCTTACTTTCGTCTACGTCTACATAGATCATGTACGTCTTATCTTTGTAAATTTCTTTCCACTTTTTTGGAACCGCATGTATGGTCACATTCCATACTTCTGCGTGTATTTTTAGATCAATCTTTTTAAACCTATCTAAGTTTTTTACTTCAGATATAATCACATAATCAAAGTAATAATCGCCCCAGTCTTCGATATCTTCCTTTACCTCGTCATCCTTTAAGGCGATTATCAGCGAGTGGGTTGCTTTTTGAGCAAATAATTCTTCACATTCGTAGGGAGATTTTCTTATGATGGTAACATTCTTTTTATCCTTACATTCAACAATCTCTTTTATTTGAGAAATCGCTGAAAAACTTTCATTTAATTTGCTTATCTTATCTTGGAGCCTTATAACCATCTTTTTGTAATTCTCAATAGTTTCCATTTGAGTCTCTATGATCTCTCTTTGAGACCTTATAGTTGTGTTCATTGATTTGATCTGTTCTTTCAAATTCGAAATCTCTTTTTGTCTTGTGTCCTGTAGACAACCAGGATTGATAAGAAGAAAAACTAGGAATATTGCGACAATCGTCAAGTATTTCCTCTCTACCATGAAACCACAAACTATATCTTTAAAGAGTAGGTGGATAGATAAGACTTTCGTGGGATAAAAATGCCGATTGAGAAAGATGAGATATTGGTTATTCTATTGGTTTTAACAATCGCCATGAGCGGTCTAGCCTTATGGAGTATGAATAAAAGATTGAAAGGATTAGAACAAGAAAATGAGAAATTTAGTGATGAAATCTCAAGAACAAGGCTCTCCCTATCAAAATTGGCAGATGAATTCGAAAATACCAGAAAGGAGGGGGACGAGAAATATATTGCAGTAAAGGTTCTTTTTGGCGATGAAAAGGCTGGTAATTTTGTAAAAGAGATTATTGGGAACAGCACTGAAGGCGTTGATGTAAGTATCCTCAAGACAGAAAATCCTCATGTATGGGATATCTTTATCCGCTCTAGCATTAGAAACACATCCGTAGAGGTGGTAGTCGATACATGGAGAGAAGAAGTTTTATCATACAGACGGTTATCTTGATATTGTTTTTAACCCCCGCATATGCCGATATATCCAATATTTCTACTGATATAAATGAGATCTTGAACTTCGACTACATGAGGGCAAAGATAGTTGTAGGCGCGAGTACACCTGCTCCCGCCATGGATGGGGTGAGCGCCTCAATAGTGGCGGGAAGGATTGGAACTATGACCTTCGAAGAAGAAAAGGCAGGATTTAAGGTAGTTCTATCTCGATTGACCTACCTCGATTCCGAGGTTAACAACAAGACAAAAAAGTGGTACAACTTGATTTTGATAGGTGGACCTGTAGCGAACTCAATAAGTAAAGAAGTCTTTGATAAGATGGAAATTAAGATAACGAACGATAATCCAGGTCCTGAAGTGGGAGTAGTTCAACTCATCAAGGATCCATTTGGTTACGGAAAGGACGTACTGGTAATAGCAGGTTCAGATAGAGACGGTACCCTTGAAGCCTCGAAGTTCTGGATTGATATGTGGAAAATTGTCTGACGAAAGATCTATTTAGTGCAAGTTATACATTCTCCTAAGGTATTCTTATGCGAGCCTTAATACTGCTCACAATAATTATAATAGTCTCAGTTGGTTTATGCCAACAAACATTAATAATTGGGGTGTATCAGGGAGACGATGTATTCTCTCGATCTTATGAGATTGGACAATTTCTAGATTTTTATAAGATTCCTTACGCAAGAATTAGTCTTATCGATGGATTGTCGATATTTTCCTATGATGCCATAATACTAGATGACAGAAGCCTGTCTAATGAAGAAATTAGTAATTTGAAAGAATTTGTGAGAAAGGGGGGAGTCTTAATTGCGATCGGGGCTCCTTCTTCTTTAGATGCAAATGGTGCTCGCAGAAATGGATTGGGCCTAGATATAATGGGTCTCAAGGGTAGTGCAATACAGAATTCCATTACTACCAGAGAGATCGTAATTATCGAGAAAGACTTGCTCACAGAGGGATTATATGGAGATTCTTTTAATGTTCATTCTCCTACCTACAACCTCTACCTTTATAATGGTGCTAATGTGAGTGAAATTGCAAAATATAAGTATTATACTTACCCAGCCATTGCTACAAACAGATACGGGGATGGTTTAGTTATTTGGTATCAATTCAATCCATACTATCAATATGTCGTTACACATAAGCAAGAAATGAATTTATTAGCACTGAATGCCCTTAGAAAAGCATCTAATTTTAAGGAAAAACCTTTGGCATATCTCGGTATGTGGCCAGAGGGTGCTAAGAGCGCGGTTTTGGTGAGAGTAGATTTTTATGGAGACGAAATAGGGGCTAGATTTGAGAAAATAAGTAGACTATTGGCGAAAAATCGTAAGACAGCTACCTTGTTTATTCCATTTTATACAATAAAGGATGGTGACATAACGGACGATCTGCCACTATGGCAAAATCTTGGATATGAGATTTCATGCTATGGCTTAACAGAAAATCCGTGGAAAGATGTGCCATTTTCTTGGAAAGATAGGAGGTATGAAAGAAAGGTCATACTTTAGCTGGGTTACAGCAACTAGGATACCATCTAAATATCCCACGGGACCTTTTTATTGGGTATATGAACAGGAATTTTGGAAGGATTTAGGAAACGCCCTACATTCTCTTAATGCTGTTGGGGTCTCTCCTAAAGGATGCGTAATACCGTATAGTGAGGCGATAGGGACTTTTTCTGTTCTTGAGCCTAAAACCGTTGGAGGCGGTAGAACTTCTCCACCAACAACAATAACCGAGTATTATGTGCACACGCATTATCCTAATAAGACATGGGAGTTCACTAATAGTACTTGGAGCTTAGACATAACAGATATTGCCAATATGATCCAGGTTAATATTAGTAACATAACTTCTTATGAATTTGAAAATTTGACATATGAATCTCATCAAGAAAGGAACATACCTAAATATTCTAGAACCTATTATTCCTATGAAGAGAGGCTCTTTCTGCGCAAATTCACCAGAGATTTCGATTTCGATTATCTTACATCTTCTTCTAAAACAGATACAATGCCATTCTATATGTACGGTCCGTTGTTCATACCTCAAACGATAAACAAAGATTCTTCTGTATTCAAGAATTATCCATCCAAAGAAGGCACAGAATACATGAAAGAAAAAATAGATGAGAAATATAAGAAAAATGGACTCATATCTCTCTGGCTAACAACAGATGGAAGTGGAAAAAACCCCTGGAAACTTAATTCTATACTAAGTCATTTAAATGGAAAACCATACATCTGGGATGCGACGTACTATGAATTCTACAATTGGTGGAAAGATAGGGAAAACATAGATATAGCCCACTATTATATACAAAACAATACACTTAGAATAGTGGTAACCTCGCAACATGACATAAATGATGCTACGATAGAAGTTGAGATGCCACCGAAAACAAACTTCATAGATGAGGTAACTGGAGCAAAGACATATAGGCTTGAGTATGGGCAGAAAGAAAGGAAATTGGTATTGGTATCAGATTTAGGAACAGGTAAGAATACAATAACTGTTAAATACCATTGATACCTTTAGACAAAATATCTCGTTGTAGATTAAAAGTATTCTGAGGGGTAAAATGAGGAAAGTCTTACTGTTCATTATAGGATTCTTAATCGTACCATCTTTAGCCGGGAATGGTCCGCCAGATCTACATATCAATATACAAGGACCAGCAGAGATTATTTCTGGGACTACACAGATATTCACCTTGGTCATAAGAAACGATGCGCCTAATGGAACAGCCTTTAACAGTGTAGTTAATGGAAAATTATCTAATTCTGAACTCTATTTCTTATCTACAAGTGCCAGCACAATAAAGGGGGAAATAGGGGATATAAATCCAGGAGAATACAAAAAGTACCAATTTTCTATTGGATCAAGCATTGAACCTACCGTTAATGAAACTAAGATGAGTTTTACCTTAGACTACGGATGGATAGAATGCACCGATGAATATTGTCCCATAGAACCCAATGTATTTGAAAGTATAGAACTCTCAAAAACGATACAGATCACTTCGGAAGACTATACGTCTGAGGAGAAAAGAATTCGAGAAACTCAAGCCCAGTTGAATAAATTGAAGACAACTTTATCGCTTTATGATGAGCAAACAAAGGAATGGGAGGGAAAAAAAGAAAAATATGAAGAGGAAGCAATATATTGGGAAAAACAAGCCCAAATTTATAAAGATAAATATTTTGAAAAGAGAAAAGAATTCGAATTTTTATATGAAAATGTCAATCAAGAAAAAAGAGATAACGGATACATCAGACTCGTATTCAGTATTCTGATTGGTTCAATCGTCATAGCAACCGGATTAAAAAACGGTCTAAAGAGACCTAACAGGAAAAAAAGAGGATTGGGGGGTAGATGAGATTAAGATAACAATATTATTCTTAATTTTATCATTGATACTTTCTTGTCCGGCTTGTGGTCAGCAAAAAGCAGTTTTACTGGAATATTTTTGGAATGAAGATTGTGGCGCTTGTAAACTTGTTGAACCTATGCTTGAGGAGATTAAGAATATATATGGCAACAATGTGGTGATAAAAAAGTACAATACCAGGGATTCGACGAGCAGACCATTTATAGATAGATACAATGTAGAATATCTACCACATATTGTGGTAGACGAGCAAATTGCCTTGATAAAGTATCAGGAGATAAAGGCAAATTTGTTCCATGTGATACAAGAAGAGTTAGAAGTAGGCGGAATAACAATATCGCTGCCGGAACAGGTGGACATATCTTCAGAAGGTATAATCTTTCTCAGAGATCTTGCAAAAGCCAATATTGATAGGGTAGAGAAGGAGATTTTAAACTTAAGGCCCATAGGAATAACTACTTCTAAGCCAAGAGAGTTGATAGTATCAGCAAATAATGTATTTTTGACGGCAGAGACTTTTTTTGAAAAAGATGATCTCGTTAATGCTGCCAGAGAATACCAGAAGGCAAATACTCTGGCTGAAGAAGCATACAGTTCACTAATAGAAAATGAGAGATTTTACGCCAAGAATAATATAGACGAAGCCAACGGAATAATATGGGCATTAAAACAGTCCATAGAAAGGGCGAAAAAAGAAAACGAAAATGTAAGCGATGTTAGCGAAAAACTTGCGAGGGCAGAGTACCAGTTATCCGTTGCTTGGAATGCCTATGAAGAAGAAGACTATGTAAAGGCTATTTCGTGGGCTAAAACTACTGTAGACACAAGTGAAAATGTAAAACAGGGATTTTACGAGTCCAGACTAACACAACTTCAAAGAGACATATATTATTGTTCACAACAAGTTGAAGGAAAACAAAAAGAGATGTACGAAGAGATGAAAAAGGCAAATGATAAAAAAAGATTGGTAGAATATTATAAAAACGATACAAGATTGTACAGAGATTGGTACGAAGTGTATCAGACCAAGATAATGCAAGAACAAGAAGAATTAGACGAATTATCTATGAAAACAAAAATATGGAAGGGCGGGATCGGTTTAGTATTGGGGGGCATGTTAGTACTCGGTATTTTCAGAAAGATAGGGAGATAGTAAGTTGATTGAAGCACACATGTTTATAGAAACTCAGAGCAATGATAGAGAGTTATTAGAACTTAGCATAGAAACTCTAATAAAGAAAATAAAGGAGCAAGAAGATTTAAAAATAAAAGAACTAAACGTTGATGAAATAGTTAGTGAAAATGAGGCGTATTCAGGAATTTTTGATGTATTTTTTTTAGTAAAGGACCTTAATACTTTATCGAAAGCAGTAATGCGTTATGCACCATCTGCAATTGAAATAATGTCACCATTACAAATAAAGTTGACTAAAAGGGAGTATTTAGAGATATTAGCTACCATATCTCACTACGTAAGTATGTTGTACGATAGATTTAAGGTTACATATATGATAGATTTAGAAGATTTGCCTGAAATACGGGAGTTAGATGAATTTGAGTTGGAAGAAATAAGAAAATTAGAACCCGTTCAAATGAATTTCGCCTTTGAAGCCAGGGGAAAAGACGAAAAAGAATTGAAGAAAGATCTTTTACGCCTAATTTACGATCCTGATTTAANNATAATTGAGAAAGTAAAAACCATTAAAACAAAAGAAGATTCAGTATTTGAAGGTCAAATTGGAGTTAGACTCTTTTCCACATCTTTCACATCATTAGTTAATCTAGTACTAAAGGGGAATCCAGTTGCAATGGAGATTCTAGAGCCTGAAACGATAACAATAAGTGCAAGGGACTTGCAGAATGCATTAAACGACTTATCCGGCGTCTTTTATGATGTTTCACACATGATTCTCTTTTCCCCCTAATTTTTAACCAAGTTTTTATAAATTTATACTTACATATTTAGTGTAGGCAGCGGAATATGAAAGTTAAAGATGTAATGACGAAAGATGTGATTAGTTTTGATCCCGATGACACTATATACGAGGTTACAACGACTTTAAAAGAGAAAAATATAAGCGGGGCACCTGTAGTTTCGGATAACAAGGTTGTAGGTATCGTAACCGAGGCTGACATAATGGAATTATATGAAGAAGAGGCTAGAGGCCCCGTAGATGTATGGGAACTGTCTTTAAAAGTAAAGGAAGAATTAGATAGAGCTCTAAGAAATATTAAAAAGGATGCTTCTACAAAAGTAAAAGAAATTATGACAAAAAAGGTAGAGACAATCAATCCTGAAACCGAAGTTTCTGAAGCTGCCTATATAATGAGCGAAAAGCAGATCAACAGGCTTCCTGTGGTAGATCAAGAAGGTAAATTGGTAGGAATCATTTCGAGGGCCGATATCATAAGGGCAGTAGCAAAATCATTTCAATAATCCAAAAATTTGGATGAGATAATATGGCCCTTAAAGAAATTATCCCGTATATTAGCGAAGAAAACGTCTTATTATTCATAGGAATTGCCGTAGCTCTTGGATTTCTTGGAGGAAGGCTTTTTCGTAAAATAGGAATACCGGATGTAGTAGGATTTATTTTGATGGGAGTAGTGCTTGGAGAATCTGTTCTTGGCGTTTTTTATTCCGATCTACTGGACAAATCTGAGTCTTTAATTGTCCTTGCTTTGTCGTTCATCGGTTTTAATATAGGAGGACAACTCAAGTTCGATACCTTAAAGAAGTTAGGTAGAAGTATCACAAGTATACTTCTGTTTGAGACTCTCGCAGCCTTTATATTAGTGACTATTGGCGTTTATCTTCTTACGAATAAATTGTATCTCGCTTTGATCTTCGGTGCCCTTTCCTCAGCCACTGCTCCTGCGTCCGCATACGTTCTATGGACGTCAGGTGCTAGAGGAATTTTGACCACTACCCTTTTGGCAACCATAGTTTTAGATGATGCAATATGCATCATTTTATACGGATTCGCCAGTTCTTTTGCTAAAATTACCCTTGCTCATGAGCCAATTTCTATATTTTATATCTTAGGAAAGCCAATGTTAGAGATTATTGAAGCTGTTGTGTTAGGAACTGCATTGGGGATTTTATTAACTTTTTTCATCAGACAGGTGACCGATAGAGCCGGACAACTAATACTCACCTTGGCGAGCCTCTTATTCTGTAGCGGGATTGCTGAAGTATACGGGCTTTCAAAAATTTTATCGAGTTTGGCAATGGGCATGTCTCTTGTCAATTTCTACGAGGAAAGTGATAAAGTGTTTGATACCGTTCAAGGATTTGTCCCTCCGATCTACATTCTTTTCTTTGTCTTGGTAGGAGCAAGATTGAATATTTATTTATTACCCAAGATTGGGCTTATTGGTTTCGTCTATATTGCTGCAAGAAGCATTGGAAAGATGGTAGGAACATGCTTCGGCGCTAGAATATCAAATTCAGACGAAAACGTATGCAAGTATATGGGTATGTGTCTGTTCTCGCAGGCAGGAGTTGTGATGGCTTTGGCTATTGCCATATATCATGACTTCAGTGCATTGAATCCTGAAGCAATGGCGATGAGTATTTTAGTAATCAACGTCATAACTGCTTCTGCTCTAATTCTACAACTTATCGGACCCCTTTGTATAAAATACGCGGTTGTAAAGGCAGGAGAGGCTGAAAAAGTCGTTTCACTATAATTTACAAGATTTCTAGATCGATCATGGTGACCTTATTTATAAGTTTTATTTTGTAGTTTCCTGATTCAAGACTTTTTTTTCTTATAGAATATGGCAGATCAACATATGCATACAACTTTCCATTCTGATAAAGCCAAATCTTTTTTCCATTAAATGAGATAGAGTAAGTTCTGGGTATGGATATTTCATAAATTAAGAATGAGCCTTCTTGTGCCATCATTACCTCATGCATAGGTTTCTTTATATTCTGAACTTCGCTCATGAACCTTAGTTCTTCAGCTGATTGTTTCATATTCTCTGAAAGCCAAACACCAAAGGAAAGCAATATTGCAAATATAACAGCGAATTTAACGGACTCCAAAGGATCCATGGGTCGAAAATTATTATTTTCATATAAGAAACCTTGTATCAAATTAGTCAGTTTAATATCTTAAAATTGGGGGGAGGGGAGAGCGCCAGTTGGTTGGCGAGAGCAATCAGAGTGAATTTGACAAGGCTGGCGCTCGTGTTTATAAAGGTGACCATTATATTTAAATTTAGTTATTCGAAGCTCTCACAAATGATATAGAAGTTAAAACAGTGTTCTGAGACATTGGTTAAGAATACTAACCCCCCTTAATTCCTCACAATTCTATTTATACCAATTAATCTAGAGTGACAGAAGCGCAGTAGAGGTTTATATTTCCAAATTAATTTGTCTAAAACCATGTTTAAGAAAAATGACTTAGATACATTGAGAAGACTCTCTGATTTGGAGAATAATTACAAGTATTTACTTCAAGAATTAAGGATATTGAAGGCTAAACATGAGATTTTGGTAAAAACAATTGTCAAATTAGGTGAAAATGAAAAAATATAACTGTGAAATCAAATTTACCGAAGACTCCCAGTGGGTTGATTGTAAAAATTGCTTAAAAGGAAGATCTCTCACTAAGTGTGGGATAGAAATCATCGATAAGCTCAAAAAACAACCTATCGTTTTTTTCGATGGATATTGCAAAGTCTATGATAAAAAGTCTGTAGAAAAGATTCTTTACCTTAGAGACTTTATGGAAAAAATTTCTCGATTTATCCGAAGCAAAATGTGTGATGAATGTCATATAGATAGAAAATACTTAGTTCTAAACTCTCTTTCTGAAGAAAATCTTGAAAAACAAAGAGAAAGTCTATGTAAGAGATGCAATGAATTCCTACTATACCTACACTCAAACTTAAATTATTTTTTAGACAATTTAAAGATCTCGTGGCATGTACGTGCATATGGCTCAGGGAGGCATAAAATAATTCCAAATGGAGAGCCTACCCTACTAGATTTCTATAGAATAGATGATGCCAGCGTATATATTCTCGAAGACGAAGAGATAACTTACTTCTTAGATCTACCAGAATTTCATTTTTCCCCTAAACAATCCAAAATTTTTTATGATGTCGTAACTGATCTTGTTAATGTATATACGGAAGTTTCCAAGGCTTTTATCGAGAGATCAAATGATTTTTCGCTAGAAATTGGAGAAATTGGGGAGATAATTGATTTTTTTGATCGATTTATAGCTTTTGGACCCCTCGAATATCTGATGAACGATCCAAAAATTTTAAACATATACGTTGATCCGCCAAAAAATCTTACACCTTTGTATTTAGAGCATAGTGAATTTGGGTTGATTTCCTCTAACTTAAAACCTTCAAATTTTGAGTTGGAGAGATGGTCTATGTTAATTTCTTCAATTTGTAAGAGACCTTTCGATAGCGCCCATCCTATACTAGACGCTGAGATTAAAAACTCAAGAATAATGATTACAAGGTCTCCTTTCACCCCTGACGGTATATCTTTGAGTATAAGAAACTTTAGAAAGAAACCATGGACTTTACCGCTTTTAATAAGTAGAGGTATGCTTGATCCTTTTTCAGCGTCTTTTTTGGATTTCATGTTATTAGCAGGCGCCTCAATAATAATAATTGGTCATAGGAGTGCTGGGAAGACCTCTTTGCTATCTGCATTGCTTGCTCAATTACCAAGGGATGAAAGAATAACCATTATAGAAGACACGCTTGAGTTGCCTATCCATGATTTTAAGAGATGTGGAATGAAAATATTAAGTGGTAAAATCAAAAGCGTGCTTGATGATGATGAAACTATTGAAATAGATGCCGAGAAGGGCCTTAGAGCACAATTACGCGCTGGAGACTCAGTAATCGTTGTTGGAGAGGTAAGATCCAAAGAAGCAAAAATACTTTGGGAAGGGCAAAGAATTGGAGCATCAAGCAAGGCTGTACTCGGAACATTACACGCTTATAGCGCGAAAGATTGTTTTGAGAGAGTTGTATTTGATTTGGGCGTTCCAAAACAGTCTTTCAAAGCAACTGATTTGATAGTATCAGTGGCGATTAAAAATATGAAAGAATCCTATTGTAGAAAGTTGATTTCAATTGAGGAGCAAACGCCCTGGTTAGAGGATCCTGTAAAGGAAGATGCGTTCAAAGAGTTGTTCGTTTTTGATAGAAAAGTTTTTTCATGCGTACCAAAGAACCTCTCGAAATCACTTGTATTTAAAGAAAAAGTAGAGAAGATTGGGTTTGAATTCCCTGAAGCCATGAATTATTTAGAGAATCGCTGCCTATTCTTTGATGAAATCTTAGAAATGAGCAGTAAAAACCCTGATTTACTTGAGTTAGATGAATTAGTTAAATTAAACAGTCTTTGGCATAGATTTTTCGGAGAAAAAAACATTTACGATCTTTGGAAAGAGGAGGCAATTGTTTTTGGATCTTGAAGATTGTACATTACCTTTTTTCGGTATAATCTTTTTTATACTTGGTTTTTTTATAGGTTATGAATGTTCTTTGCTCGGAATTTTTTTTATAGCCCTTTCATCAATAAAAAAAGAAGAAAAAGAGAAAGAAATTGATTTAATTTGTGATTTAATTCCCAAAATAATAGCGTATTTAAAGATTAGACCAATATTTTCATACGCCTTTGAAAATACAGCCAAGTATAATCGTTTGGCTGAAGATATCACTTGGAAGGTAAAAATAAACCATTACAATACATATATAAACGCCATAAAAGATTTGGCGAATAGATTTGAAGGTTTCATATCTTTGTCTCTATTAAGGATAATTTCAGCAGTAGAGGATAAAAGTGTGAAAGAAAGAGAGAGGCAGTTAGATCAAATAATTAATAGTTTTTACAAGGCACAAAATCTGGAGAAAAAGATTAAAACTCAGAGATTAAAGATAAACTCTTCGTTTTTCTTGATGTTCTGTGTGATATTACCTTTGATAATTGGTATAGTTCTCGTAATAATGCTAAGCTTTACAGAACACGGTGAATTCATCATTATATTCTATTTTTTTANNTTTTTATATTCTATCCACTGATACTACTCTCGTTGGGTGTCCACTTATTTGAGTTAAAGGAGATGAAGGTAAAGGATAAAAAACACCCTTTTGGAATATTCGTAAGCATCGTATTTTTCTACCTCTTTTTTAATAGAATAGATTTGGCCTTGGTTTTGTCTTTATCACTGGGATTTTTTTTCTTATTAAGTTTCTTTCTACCAAATATAGATCTTTTTAGGGGGAAATACATGAGAGATCTTGAAAATGAGTATTTCATAGATTTTTTCTATCATCTCTCAGTCCAACTAGAACAAACAAAGAGTCCTCTGAATGCATTAAAATCTTTAAAAAACATCGTTCCTAAAGATATTAATCCAGAGATAGACAAAATTACCATCAGATTTATGGAGAAAAACTTAGAGGAAAATGAATACCTAAGACTATTACTCTTGATACTACATGATTTAGGAGGCGAAGACTATCGGGCATGCTCAAAGACTTTGGATGGCGTATATCAAAACTTACGAGCCAAACAAATGTTTGATAGAGAGGCTCAAGAAATGTTAAGAGAAAGTACAGATGCATTTAAATGGGGATCTGTATTGGCTGTACCCTTGCTCAACGCCACAACTTGCATCGCTTATACCATTGTAGCGCATGTAAGCTCTCTCTTATCCTTTACCTCCTTGAATCATCCTCCCGCCGATAAGATCCACACAATTCTTGCCCTGGCTACAGTTGTGGTTTCAACAATTTTATCAATTTTCTATACTCAAATTAGGGAAGACGGACTAATGAATTCATATATAGGTTTATTCACCTCAATTTCATGTTTTTTGTTTGCATTTGTGATATCCTTCACACCTAAGTTTTTATTTCACTAGAAAACTTTCTTTAAGCGTTCTCAAGAGAAAATTTAAATGAGGCCGGGGCCGAGATTCGAACCCGAGTCATGGGATCCACAGTCCCATAGGATAACCGCTACCCTACCCCGGCCAGCGCTGTGATGTGGAAGCCTTATGCAAGCTTCACTTATATATTTGTTCTCATTGACATAAAAATGTATAATTCGACTAACTCGATTGATAATTGTAGACAAGATGAGTATCAAAAAGATTTTTATCTTAGAAGAAAGATCATTACTTTGGAATTACCTAAAGGTATAAATACCGATATTAGCCAAATAATTGTTGCTCTGCGATAGAAGGCGTGGATTCGAGAGAGGAGGTTACCTCCTAAATATGACGAATCGATTCCTATCGCAGGTACAAATATGTGGATTGAAGTACTCGCAAGAGTTTCGATCCGAAAAAAGCCCTGATAGACCATATACCCGTCATTTCAACTCATCTTGCGACGATTCTCAATCCGGTTGATCCTGCCGGAGGCCACTGCTATCGGGATCCGATTAAGCCATGCGAGTCGAGAGGGTTCGGCCCTCGGCGAACGGCTCAGTAACACGTGAGTAACTTACCCTCTGATCCGGGATAACCCCGGGAAACTGGGAATAATACCGGATAGATCGAGATGCCTGGAATGGCTCTTGGTTGAAAAGGCTTACTGTCAGAGGATAGGCTTGCGGCCGATTAGGTAGTTGGTGGGGTAACGGCCCACCAAGCCTATGATCGGTACGGGCCGTGAGAGCGGTAGCCCGGAGATGGATACTGAGACAAGGATCCAGGCCCTACGGGGCGCAGCAGGCGCGAAACCTCCGCAATGCGCGAAAGCGTGACGGGGTCACCCCGAGTGCGGGTGCATTGCATCTGCTTTTCCGAAGTGTAAAGCGCTTTGGGAATAAGGGCTGGGCAAGACTGCTGCCAGCCGCCGCGGTAACAGCAGCAGCTCGAGTGGTGGCCGTTATTATTGGGCTTAAAGCGTTCGTAGTCGACCTTGCAAGTCCTTGGTGAAATCTCATGGCTCAACCATGAGGCGTGCCATGGAAACTGCTTGGCTCGGGGCCGGGAGAGGCCAGAGGTACTTCAGGGGTAGGGGTGAAATCCTATAATCCTTGAAGGACCACCAGTGGCGAAGGCGTCTGCCTGGAACGGGCCCGACGGTGAGGGACGAAAGCTAGGGGAGCGAACGGGATTAGATACCCCGGTAGTCCTAGCCGTAAACGATGCAGACTTGGTGTTGGGACAGCTACGAGCTGTTCTAGTGCCGCAGGGAAACCGTTAAGCCTGCCGCCTGGGGAGTACGGTCGCAAGGCTGAAACTTAAAGGAATTGGCGGGGGAGCACCACAAGGGGTGAAGCTTGCGGTTTAATTGGAGTCAACGCCGGGAACCTTACCGGGGGCGACAGCAGGATGAAGGCCAGATTGAAGGTCTTGCTGGACGAGCTGAGAGGAGGTGCATGGCCGTCGCCAGCTCGTACCGTGAGGCGTCCTGTTAAGTCAGGCAACGAGCGAGACCCCCGCCCTTAGTTGCCAGCAGATCCTTCGGGATGTTGGGCACTCTAAGGGGACCGCCGCTGCTAAAGCGGAGGAAGGAGGGGGCGACGGTAGGTCAGTATGCCCCGAATCCCCTGGGCTACACGCGGGCTACAATGGCTAGCGCAATGGGTACTGACCCCGAAAGGGGAAAGCAATCTCCTAAAGCTAGTCTCAATTCGGATTGTGGGCTGCAACTCGCCCACATGAAGCCGGAATCCCCAGTAATCGCGACTCAAAATGTCGCGGTGAATACGTCCCTGCTCCTTGTACACACCGCCCGTCGATCCACCCGAGTTAGGTTTGGATGAGGCCCTGACCTGCGGTTAGGCTCGAATCTGGGTTCAGCGAGGGGGGTTAAGTCGTAACAAGGTAGCCGTAGGGGAACCTGCGGCTGGATCACCTCCTTTCTA
>JABAOF010016708.1_pt2 | contig 19634 bp, 18 predicted proteins | sample 7062171 | NCBI WGS metagenome assembly JABAOF01 (sample SAMN14538628, study PRJNA623070) | marine sediment metagenome | biome: marine biome [ENVO:00000428]; feature: marine pelagic biome [ENVO:01000023]; material: deep marine sediment [ENVO:00002113] | place: India: Gulf of Khambhat ...
GTTCTTACGGGTAACCATGAACGCGGTGCATTGGTGGGACGGCGTGATCCCTTGCTCGAGGTTGAGGCGCTGGATCCCGGGGACTGGGGAAACGAATTGCGGGTCATCGCCGAGGATGACACGCCTTTGCTTGAAACAACCGTGTTCACGAATACAGGTGCGGGTCTTCCCGTGCCGTTGGCCTCCACCGTTGGTATTGAGGTGGGGTCGGTCTTGGAGTTCGGATATGACCCTGCCGTATCCGGCGTCAGTGGGACGCTGGCGAAGGTCACGCGGGTGATGGGGAACAGCGTCGAACTCGGTGCCACCGGTTTAGCAACCCCTGTCCCCCAAGGTATGCTTGTACGCACCAAAGAATTCAAGCTGACGGTGCAGTGGGTGAAAAGCAACCAGGTGGTTGAGAGTGAGGTCTTACGCTATTTATCTCTCGATCACCGCCACAGCCGCTACGTACAAACGATCGTCGGTGACATCAACGGCACCCTGCGGCCAGGCGACCGTCGCCCTGAAGGTCAATCCGAGTACATTCGTGTGGACGATCAAGCTACTGCAGCCCAATCGGAAACCAGGATACGGCTGGGCCCCGATGTCTTGACGGAGGTCTTATCTTCTGGCGAAACACGAGCAGCTGGCCGCTTTCTGACGGGTGGTACCAATCCGCTGGGCGGGATCACCAACAACACCTACATCGGAACGGACAACACCGATCCTGCGTTACGCACGGGTCTCTACACCCTAAAGAACGAAGAACGCATCAGCATCGTAGCGATTCCCGGTCGTACGGAACAGGCGATTCAAGAGGCGCTGATCAACCATTGCGAGACAATGCGCTACCGGTTCGCAGTGCTCGACTCGGTGCGTGGAACCGACCCGACGGAAGGTGCCAGCCTGGCAGCCGTGCAGTCTCAGCGAAGTGTTTTTGATACAAAATACGCTGCACTTTACTACCCCTGGCTCACCGTACCTGATCCGTTCCCGACGAATCCTCAGATCCGAACCGATTTCTCGATCCCGCCCAGTGGCCACATGATAGGGATTTACGCTCGAACGGACATCGAACGTGGTGTGCATAAAGCACCGGCAAACACAGTCATTCGAGGCATCACGCGACTCCAACGAAGCCTGACAAAAGCCGAGCACGATCTACTCAATCCTTCACCGGTCAATATCAACGTATTACGTGATTTTCGCGAGCAAGGACGGGGTTTGAGAGTGTGGGGAGCTCGATGCATCACCAGTGATCCAGATTGGAAATACATCAATGTACGCCGGTTGTTCATCTTCCTCGAAGCGTCCTTGGAAGAAGGGACACAGTGGGTGGTCTTCGAGCCCAATGACGAGCCGCTGTGGGCGCGCGTGCGACAGAGCGTGACCAACTTCCTCATTCGAGTATGGCGGGATGGGGCTTTGATGGGCAGCACTCCGGAGGAGGCTTTCTTTGTGAAGTGCGACCGTACCACAATGACCCAGGACGACATCGACAATGGAAGGATGATCATGCTTATTGGCGTCGCCCCTGTCAAACCGGCCGAGTTTGTGATCATCCGCATTGGCCAATGGGTTGGTGGATCCGAGGTTGAGGAACTCTAAGAAATCAGGAGGGATAGAACATGGCCACAGGTGAACGAAACGATCCCTATCGTGGCTTTAACTTCCGCGTAGAGATCGACAATGCTTCTGTGGCTGGCTTCAGCGAAGTCAGCGGCCTGACCTTCGACACAGATCCGGTGGAATACCGTGAAGGCAATGATTTACCGCTTCACGTTCGGAAACTGACCGGCTTACGCAAGTTCGCCAACATCGCGCTCAAGCGTGGCTTTACAGATAATGCTGAGTTATGGGATTGGTACAAGAACGTCCTCAACGGCGTTCTCGATCGCCGCGATGGTTCCATCATCCTGCAGGACGAGGAACACTCGGACGTCTTGCGATGGAATTTTGAAAACGGATGGATATGTAAGTGGGAAGGACCGGCGATGAACGCCAGCGGCAATGACGTCGCCATCGAAAGCATTGAGATCTGTGTCGAGAGGGTAGAGCTGGAGTAGCTTTTCATCGCGGGGTGTTTCATGCCGACCTATAGCACGCCAGGGGTGTACTTCGAGACGGTAGACACCGGTCGGAGGGGTATCAGCGCAATCCGCACCGACATTGCGGCCTTTATCGGCATCGCGGAAAAAGGCCCCCTCCATAAGCCGGTACAGGTCCGTGCCTGGGAACAATTCCGGTCGACTTTCGGGGGGTTTCTCCCCAATGGATACCTGGCGTACGTAGTAAAAGCTTTTTTCGAGAATGGTGGGCGATCATGTTATGTCGTACGGGTGGCTGCTGAACAAGCAAATACGCGCACTCAACCTGGGATCACACAGCCAGATAACCGTACCTTATCTATCGTGAAAACTGTCGAGGGCTTTGCGCCCGGTGCGGTAGTGTCGGTGCGGCAGTCTCCCACGACACACACCTCAGTGGCGATCCAACCCGCCGACAGGAAGTCCTCTATCGTGGAACGGGTGAGCGGTTTTCCCGTGGGGACCCTAGTGGAAATCTCACAACAGACGCCTGCTCCTCGGAGGATCTATCGGAAAGTAAAGGAAGTCGATACGGACGCTAAGAAGTTGGTATGGGATAAGCCGCTCGACTTCCTTTTCGATCTCACCCAGCCCATTCAGTTTAAGACTCAGCACCACGTCGATCACCTTTTGAAAGACGTCATTCAAGAAAACCGATGGTTGATCTGGGAACGCCCCGTGGAAACCTGGTTTGCCCTGGATGATTCAGAGCATCCCCCTCAGTTCGAAACAGGAGCATCCAGGGCCTGGTGTGAGCTGGTGGACGAGGAGGGCGAGCCAACGTTACGAATAGAAGCCAGGACGGAGGGCGCTTGGGGGAACGGTCTAAGCGTACAAGTTCGTCGTTCGATCGGCATAGCGACGCGTACTGCGAGGATCAGCCAACCTTCAGATCGGAGCAGCTCCTTGGTCGAAAACGTGGTCGGTTTTTCTACCGGCTCACTCGTCAGGATATTTCAAGGTCGTGTTTCGGGGCCAGTGGTGGAGGTCTATCGCATCGTGATGGATGTGGACCAGATCGCCAAACGGCTTACTTGGGACACACCGTTGGGCGCAGGCTTTGATTTGACCCGCCCAATGTCTCTCGAAACGTTAACCTTCACCTTGACGGTGCATTATGAAGGGAAGGTGCGAGAGATCTTCAATAATCTGTCACTCGTGACCAACCATCCGATGTATGTGGAGCATGCGATATCGGAGGAGAGATCGGCAACAATCCGGGTCGAGGTCTTGGATTCACCATCTCCCCTTCCAACCCGCTTACCGGATCCTCAGGCAGGAAATCTGGTTGCGGGTCGTGCGAGACTTTGTCTGGGACGGGATGGCATCGCCGCTTTGAAGTCGCGTCACTTCATTGGAGAGAAAGATGCTGAAACCAAGCGTGGGCTTCGCACTTTGGAGGAGGTGGATGAAGTTGCCATCGTCGCTATGCCAGATATATTGATCCAACCTGTTCCGCCGACTAGAAAAGCCCCCCTTCCGCCTCCCGAAGTAGATATCTGTTTGCCTGATACTGAGCTCTTACCTGTTGGCGAACCACTGGCGCCTCGGTTGATCGAGAAAGCCCCAAGGTTCTCTTTGGATCAAATCTTCATTATGCAACAAGCCTTGGTAACGCATTGTGAAGAGCAACGCGATCGCATCGCTTTGATCGATGCTCCCCGTTTTTCTGGTCGGAAGGAGCAAGTCGAGCTGGAGGGGATTCAAGCGTGGCGCTGGCGTTTCGACAAGATAGGTCCGTTTGTCGATACCAAATATGCGGCTCTGTACTTTCCTTGGGTGCTGGTTTACGACCCACTGCAATTCGGTGGTGAGGTGGTACGTGCCATTCCACCTAGCGGACATGTTGCTGGCGTCTATGCTCNNATCGGCGTTCACAAGGCGCCAGCAAATGCGGTTCTACGTTGGGCACAGGGGATTACAGTAGGGATTGAGGCTGATACGCAAGGATTGTTGAACCCTGTGGGGATAAATTGCGTACGGAATTTCCCTGGGCGCGGTTTGCGCCTCTACGGCGCGAGAACGATGAGTCGTGATCCATCCTGGCGATTTGTCAATGTTCGACGTCTCTTGATGATGATCGAAGAAGCGATCGAAGAATCCATCCAATGGACGGTGTTCGAACCCAACGACTTCTATCTCCGCCAGACGTTGACCCTAGCGATTAACAGCTTTCTCGAAGCCCTCTGGAAGCGGGGAGCACTTGTCGGGGCAAAGGCGGGTGAAGCCTTTTTCGTTAAATGCGACGAAGAAAACAATCCCCCCTATGTGACAGAAAAGGGTCGGTTGATCGTCGAGGTGGGAGTAGCGCCCACCCGTCCTGCTGAGTTCATCATCTTCCGCATCGGTCGAACCGAAGAAGAGTTGGAAATCACGGAGTTGGGTGGAGGTAACCGGTGGCCGTAAGCGTTGGGACGTCTGTGCGCGTCGATCCTGTGGGTAGCTACAACTTTCTCATCACACTGGTGGATTCAAGTAGCGCATTAACGACAGTGCTTGCCATGATCCAGAATGTGGCTCTCGGCGGCTTCAGTGAATGTAGCGGCTTGGAGACAACGTTGGAGGTTGAAGAATACCAGGAAGGCGGTCGTAATGAGACTGTTCTCAAGTTTCCGACACGCGTTAATTGGACCAACCTTCGCTTACGCCGTGGGGTTACGCTCTCGGATGATCTCTGGAATTGGTACTACAGCTTTGTCGAGGGCGATGGTAAGCGTCGAGATGGGGTCATCGTGTTGCAGAATGACTTGCATGTCCCCGTAAAGACATGGCATTTCATACGGGGATTGCCGGTCAAGTGGGTGGGACCCACCTTGGATGCAGCACAGAGTCAGATCGCCATTGAGGAATTGGAGATCGCACACGAAGGCTTGAAGTTGTATTCCCCGGGCGCTGCGATCGCGAGTGCAACGGGAGCCCTGTTCTGAGAGGGTTAGTGCTATGGAAGTTCACATCGGTGAGGTCAGCAGTACCGTTCGTACGACCGATTCATCGGTCCCCATCAGTTCTCAGGATCTGGAGCAGATCGTGCGTGTGGTTTTGGCAAGGTTGCGTGAGGAACAAGATCATGAGCGGCGGGTAGCGGAGGAACGTCTTCTCAGGCCGGCGGTTTCGGCTGAGGAAACGTCCTCCTGGGAGTAAATCGGGCATGAGCAATCTGCAAAACGCACTTTTTCAGCGTCTGGATCCGAACGATCTGTCCAATGTCGTCGCTGAGATGAAGGTCCAATATAACCCGACCGAGTTCACGCTGAACAAGGGCGCTCAAATCGCTGAAATCGCTATTCCGGGATTGGACATGCCAATACTTCAGTTCGTACGCGGTCAGACGGAGACATTAAGTCTGGAATTATTCTTCGACACAACAGAAAGCGGGATGGGCGAGAACGCACGCCCCGTGACGGAGGAGACCGACCAATTTTACCAACTAATAAAAATTGATCGCACCACGCACGCTCCCCCTATCTGCCGATTTGTATGGGGAAAGGCGGATTTCGCTGGATCAAAGTTCAGCGGGGGGTGGTCCACACAGAGTAGAGCCAATGGCTTCCAGTGTGTGGTGGAAAGTGTGCAGCAACGTTTCAGCCTTTTCAACCCTCGCGGTGTTCCGCTGAGGGCAACGCTCTCTCTCAGTTTACGCGAGTATCGAACCCTGCGTCAGCAGATTCAGGAGATCCGTTTTGAGAGCGCTGATCATACCAAAACGTATGTCGTTCAAGACGGCGATAGGCTGACACGCATCGCCAGTAAGGTTTACGCGGATCCGTCTCAATGGCGGGTGATTGCTAAACATAACCACATCGTCGATCCGTTAGCGTTGCAGGCAGGAGCAGTGTTGGAGATACCCCCTTTGCGAGGTGCGGGTAGCGTGGGACATGACGACGTCGATTCATGACATCAGGGAAGACTTCTTCGCACCTTATTTTGAAGTCAAAATCCGGGGTCGGAATTTGCCGGATGATGTTATCCGAGATGTCATGCAGGTTACGTATATGGACAAGGTCAACGAGATCGATTCATTCGAATTGAGGGTCAACAACTGGGATGCTGAATCCTTCCGTCCTAAATACGAGCCACCAGGAGACACCCGCTTTGAAAATCTCTTCGATCCGGGGAGTAAATTGGAACTTTGGATGGGGTACGTCAACAACCTTGACCTCATGGTAAGCGGTGAGATCAACACAGTCGAGCCTAACTTCCCGGAGAGCGGAGGTCCGACGCTGTCGATCCGCGGTTTGAATGTACTGCACACCTTTCGCACCGAGCAGCATACCTATTCCTGGGACGATAAAAGGGACAGCGAAATCGCCGAATGGCTCGGAGGGCAACCCATCCGGCGCGGCCGCCCCGGTCTGGGGATCCAGGTTCGCACAAATCCTACACCGGATGAGCAGTCGGAGACATACGTCTTCATGGACAATCAATACGACATCATCTTTCTGCGGGACCGAGCGAGACGTCATGGCTACGAACTCGTGCTGCGGGAGGAGGAGCAAAACGGACGCACCCGCCAGTATCTCTACTTCGGTCCGTCGCTGACTAGCGATCAGGTTCCCATGTATCGTTTGGAATGGGGAAAATCGCTCATATCCTTCCGACCTACATTAAGTACAACACGGCAGATATCTGAAGTCTGCGTACGGGGGTGGGATCGTAGGAGAAACCGACGCATCGAGGAGTGTGCCAGATGGCAGGATGCCTATCCGAGGCGGAGTCCCGAACGCCGCCGGATGGAGCGCCTGGCCCAGGCGTTCGGTAGTCGTCGGGAAATTGTAACTGATCGACCGGTACACTCGCGTGGAGAAGCAAGGGAACTCGCGAAAAGGATTCTCAAGAAACAACTCAAAGAGATGATCAAAGCTTCAGGTGCCACCATCGGTCTGCCCGGATTGAAGGCTGGCCGGAAGGTGGAAGTTGTTGGATTGGGTTCTCGCTTCGATGGTGAGTACTTCATCACAGAATCCACTCATACGATTGGCGAAGGTGGTTACAGAACGATGTTCAACACCAGGCGAGAGGGACCCATCGTGGGAAGCGCATGAGCCTTCGAAGGGGAGAATAGGGATGAGCAGTATCTGCGGCGTTGTTCCTGGATCCGTTGTCGATGTGGACGATCCACAAGGGGAAGGTCGAGTACGCGTCAGATTTCCGTGGTTACCTGGTAACAACCAGGGATATTGGGCACCTGTGGCAAGTCAAATGGCGGGTGGAGGTCGTGGGTCGTGGTTCATGCCTGAAGTGGGAGATGAGGTTCTCGTCGCTTTCGACCAGGGTGACGTGCGCCATCCCTACATCATCGGCTTCCTGTGGAACGGCGAGCACAATCCACCGACTACAGATACCCACCTGCGGCTCATTCGCACCGTGAATGGACATGAGATCGCGATCTATGATCCTGCGATCAGCGGCGGGGATACGGGCTACATACGAATAGAGGATGCCCACGGAAACAAAATCGAGCTAAGCAACGCCATGATCACGATACAGAGCATCGGGACCATACAAATCCAGGCTCCCAACGTGATCATCAACGGACGACCGGTCGTGCCTCAGCCGCGACCGATCTAGCCCATGGTTTGTAGAGTCGGTGCATGAAGAATCTACGCAAGAGACGCAGACCGTGTATAGCGAAAGAGAGAGGGGATGACGGATAGTCTTTCGGTGGATGTACCGTGCATATCCATTCCTGAAGTTCCAGGCGAATTGAGTGTTACGCTGCCCAATGGCGCAAAACTAAACGCATTCGCGGACTTCTCCCAGGGTATACCAACCGATTGCTCAATTAGCTTCAATATGATGATCCAGCTTGCCCCGGTATTGGCAAGCATGAGCTGCTTGCTCGCGATCCTGGGTGTTGTAAAAGCCTTGAAAGACGTGGCCGAGGGTATGCAAACACTAGATTTTTCCAAGGTTCCAGATTTATTGGAGGCGATTGGGAAGGCCGTCCCCTGCTTTGTTGCAGTTCAACCGCCCAGTATCATCTTCACGATCAAAGGAGTACTGCAGGTCATCATTAAATTCCTAAACTGTTTTCTCGATCAGTTGGAAAGTGTTCTCAATTTCCAAGCCAATATCGATCTCAATATCGCCGAGGGCAATCCAGTGCTTCAGTCCACGCTTGGCTGTGCTCAGGACAACGCCGAGCTTGGTATGGAGCACTTGATGGCTGCGCTTGGACCCGTGCAGCCTTTGCTCGATATGGTGACCTCGCTGGGAGACTTCGCCGATCTGTCCCTGGGTCTTCCTAACATGACCGAACTTTCCCTCGATGGAGATCCCACGGAGGTCATCCAGGATGTTCGCCAGGCGGTGACGACCATTGAGCAGACCATCGAGGCGCTCCCTGGCTAAAAGCTGGAAGCACGACGTGTATAGGAGTGAGATGTTAGAAGGTGGGATTTATGGCACGAGAATTTTTAGGTAGAGGTTGGAAGTTTCCGGTGCGGGTCAATCCACGCGGTGGGCTCTCATATGTGTCTGCGGAACAAGATGTCCAGGAGGCGATCTGGATCATACTCAGCACCGCCCGTGGGGAGCGGTTGATGCAACCGCGTTTTGGATGCGGTATTCATGAGTATGTGTTTGCGCCTAACAATCCCGCCACACAGGGAGAGATCGCCCATCAGGTCCGGTACGCCCTTACAGAGTGGGAACCTCGTATCGATGTCTTGGATGTACGTGCTGAGGCGGATCGCGATGAACACAATAAGCTATTGATCCGCGTGGATTATCGCATTCGATCCAATAACACTTTCCACAATCTGGTCTATCCCTTCTACATTCAGGAAGGGGGAGGTGCTTAATCATGCCCTTGGAAGCGCCGAATTTGGATGATCGACGCTTTGAAGACATCGTCAAAGAAGCGAAGAAGCTCATCCCACGTTATGCTCCGGAGTGGACAGACCACAACGAGAGCGATCCTGGAATAACCTTAATCCAGCTTTTCGCGTGGATGACGGATATGCTTCTCTTCCGGCTTAACCAGGTTCCGGAGCGAAATTACATCAAGTTCCTTCAACTCATCGGCGTCGAACTCAGACCGGCACAGCCGGCTAGGGCCGAGCTCACGTTCAGCCTAGCTCGAGAGGATATTAAGACGGTCGTGATCCCGAAGGGGACACAAGTGGCCGTCTCGGATGCCGGAGGAGAAGGACCACTGATCTTCGAAACTGAAGAAGCGCTGATTGCCCTTGGGGCAAAACTCGAAGCGGTGCAGGTTTTCGATGGCACTGATTACTCTGTGGTGACTAGCAGCAACCAGGCCCTGGATCAATCGATCTTTCCCTTCGGTCCCAAGGCGCGGGAAGGCAGTGCTCTTTTGCTTGGTTTCGAATCCACGCTTGAGTTGCCAGACGATCAATTTAACCTCACCGTGTATGTAGATACGCAGGGACGGACGAAAGAGGGACAGCATTGTGTCATGGACCTGAGTCAGATGCCCCTCCCTGCGACGCTGCTGTGGGAATTTTGGAACGGCGCTCAATGGGAGGCTCTCAGTCTCGATAAGGATGAGACACGGGCTTTTACGCGTAGCGGACATGTGTACTTCACGGGTCCAGGAAAACGAGCGAAGAAAGGTGTACTCGGTGATGTGACAACGAGTCATTATTGGATTCGCTGTCGTCTGAGCATGAGCACGTATGAGAGCGCTCCGAAGTTACAGATGGTGCTTACCAATACTGTTCTCGCCACACAAGCCGTGACGGTCGAAGATGAAATTTTAGGGGGTAGCGACGGCACTCCCAATCAGAAGTTCCAAACGGCAAATTTCCCCATCGTTGTCAGGGAGCGATCCGAGAAGGTTAAACGTGAAGATGGCAGTCAGGTTACTTTGACAAGTCTACGCCTGGAAGTCGATGAGGGGCAAGGTTTTCAGGTTTGGCAGGAAGTATCTGATTTCTATGCCTCGGGAGCGGATGACCTGCATTATGTACTCAACCGAACCACAGGCGATATCCAATTTGGGGACGGGGATCATGGTCGGATTCCTGTCGCCAATCAGGATAACCCCAACGCCAACATCGTCGCCCGAGAGTACCGCTATGGCGGCGGCGAGGTAGGTAACGTCGCAGCGGGAAAGATCACTGAACTGCAATCCTATGTTGAGTATGTTGATTCGGTCACCAATCTTTTCCCAGCGCTTGGTGGTTCCGACGAGGAGAGCGTCAAGCAAGCAAAGCTGCGAGCGCCGCGTGAAATCAAGAGCAAAGATCGGGCGGTGACGGCAGAGGATTTCGAGGTACTTGCAAAGGGGACATTGGGCGTTCGCGTCCGCCGCGCTAAGGCATTACCACTGGTGCATCCGGAGTTCCCGGAGGCACAAATCCCAGGCGTGATCACGGTTGTTGTTGTGCCGGATAGTGACAAGCCGGCTCCTATGCCAAATGAGACAACAAGGGCTATTGTGTGCGCGCATCTTAATAAGCATCGTCTCTTGACCAGTGAGGTATACGTCGTCCCTCCGAAGTACCACAAGGTGAAGATCGAGGCTGAGGTCATTGTGTGCCCTGAGGAGGATTTAGCGGCTGTCAAACGTGCCATCGAAAACAGATTGATGGTTTTTTTCCATCCGCTCGAAGGCGGAACACACGGCACCGGTTGGGAATTCGGTCACGACATTTTCTATTCCGAAGTTACGCGAGAAATTTTGCAAACACCGGGTGTCGAACGCATCAAGAACAATCAATTGACGATCTTGTTGGACGATGAGCGCCTGCCTGCGTGCCGAGACGTACCTATCGGAGCAGGTGAGTTGCTCTGTTCTGAAGGCCACGATATTAGGGTGTCATACAGCACGGGGGATTGAGCATGCGCAATCGCGCAGAGAAGCACTTCCTCTTGGATAAGCGAGCCACATGGAGAGCGATGGCGCTCGATCGTGTGGCGTTGGTGGACAGTGGCAATTGCCTCTGTTTGCAACCCTTGCCTCATACAGTCCGACCGCTCGTGGATGAGGTCGGCAGTTTCGGTGGGCTTTCTCTCCCGACCGGTTTGGCTGTCGATGATCGGGGTCGTATTTACATCCTCGATACAAAGGGTCACCTTATCAAGCGTTTCGACCCTTGCACAAAGGTCTTCGAGCCACTACCGTGCGTCGGTGGACGAGGAAGCAACCCCCGGCTCCTATGCGAACCCCACGGGATCGCTGTTTCCCACCGGGGTGACCTGTATGTGGCGGACAGTGGCAATCGTCGAGTTCAGATCTTCGCCCTGAAGGGGCTGTCCCTGCGGAGCATTTGGGGTCCTCTGAGGGTTATCCGAGATGAAGGCGAGATTAAGGTCGAGTCTGTTAAACCCGAATTTCCGAGCGAAATAGCTCCAGATGAATGTCTCTCAGAACCCAGCTTTCCGGAGGAAACCTGGCGACCTTGGGACATCGCCCTGTGCTCGAAGCANNGAAGCAATGGGCTTTCATCTCGGATTACGAAAACGGTCTCATCCACGTTGTTGATTCAAGCGGTCGTTGGCTCAAAGCTTTTGACGGGATGGGTCCAGACACGCCCCCTATGGTAAAGCCAACACATCTTGCCCTAGACAGGGATGATCGTTTGTATGTTGTCCAGGAGGGCAGGGACTACGTTCTGGTGCTCGATACCGACGGTAACTTCTTGGAAAAGGTCGAACTTGCCGACCAAACGGTCAAAGGTCGCTTTTGTCCACTCGCGATTGCAGTTGATGAAGACGGTGTACTCTACATCAGTGGTCATCCCTCTCGCCGTATCCGCCTCTACGTCCGGGGTGTGGATGGATGCTATGCCTACTCGGGTGAATGTCGCGGCTACGAGGGTATGATCAAAGCGCTGGCATTTGATCTCGCAGGCAATCCTATTCTTGCGGATAGCGGGCAAGGGCATGTGGTTCGCTTGGAGGCCAAGACGGCCTTTGAGATGGAAGGACGCTATTGGAGTGAACCGCTCGATAGCCGCATCTACCGCTGTCAATGGCATCGAATCGAGTTGGACGCTTGTATCGAGCCGGGTACCCAAATTCAGGTTGACACGTTTACTTCTGAATCACCCAAACCTGCAGCCGAGGTCAAGAATCTCCCTGAAGAGCGATGGTCGACGGGGCAGATTCATAGTCAAGTCGGTGAAGGAAGATGGGATTGCTTGATTCAAAGCCCGCCAGGACGCTATCTGTGGCTACGCCTGACTTTGACCGGGAACGGAAAGAGCACGCTGCTCGTCAACAAAATCAAAGTTTACTACCCACGGCGCTCATCCTTGCAATATTTACCGGGGGTCTATCAGGAAGACGTTGTAAGCCGTGGGTTCTTAGATCGTTTCTTGTCTATTTTCGACACAGTTACAGGAGACATCGCGGATTTAATCACGGACATCGCTCGCTATTTCGACCCTACTTCCACACCGGCAGACGGGGGAATTCCAGGTGAGATCGATTTCCTGACATGGCTCGCCTCCTGGCTGGACCTGACCCTGGATCGCCACTGGCCAATAGAAAAGCGCCGTGAACTATTACGAAACGCTCACCGATTGTACGCGTTGCGAGGGACATCAGATGGGTTACGGTTGCACATTCAACTCTACACCGGGCTGCCCCCCCGCATTTTGGAGCACTTTAAACTTCGTCGTTGGCTGTACTTGGATTCCACGCGATTGGGCGACGAATCGGAACTGTGGGGTAAAGCCATTGTTCGCCGATTGCAGCTCGACGAATACTCGCAGATTAGCTCGTTTCAGTTGATTGACAGTGGCGATCCACTGCACGATCCATTCCACCATTACGCCCATCAATTCACCGTCTACGTTCCGCTCGATCGATGCGTAGGTGATACGCAGAACCAAACATTGGCACGGATCGTAGAAATGGCAAAACCAGCCCACACGCAAGGCCATGTGCGTATCGTTGAACCACGTTTGCGTGTGGGTGTTCAGGCCTTCGTCGGTGTAGACACCATTATCGGCGAGTATCCGGCGGTGGTGGTCACAGACGAAGGTCGCTTGAGCTATGACACTGTGCTGGGCCCCTCCCCAGATGAGGCGGATCCACCAACCTTGCGCATAGGAAAACGTTCTCGCATTGGCTCCAGCACACTCGTCGATTGAGGAAGGGAGGACGAATCATGGCACATTGCAATGGAAAGGGTAGGAAGGAAACCTGCATCGAGTGCGAGGTGCCTCAGCTGGCTCGTAATCATTACTTCACTGGAAAACTTCTGGTTGAGCGAGATTTTACCGACGAGCAGCGATACCACATAGGTAAGGATCGGCGGCATAATCAGTATCTGCACGGTCAGGGTACTGTTTGTGGCTTAAGAGTGAAACAGCATCCCAACAAGGCTTGTCGGGACCAATATGTGCTCATAGAACCGGGCATGGCGATCGATTGTTGCGGCCGCGAAATCCTCGTCGCTCAAGAGACTTACTTCGATTTTCGTGCTCGCTTTCTTGAGAAGTGGCAGGAGCTGTATGGCGAAGCTGAAGAGCCGGATGATCAACCCCACGATTTGCAGATTTGTGTCCATTATTTGGAATGTCCCATTGAGCAGATACCAGCTCTCTTCGACGAGTGTGGGACGGAAGACATCGCCTGTCAGCCCAATCGAATCCTAGAATCATACGACTTTGACGTCCTCATCGACCCTGAGATCTCACCTAGTGAACCCATCGGTGTGCGTTTGGAATGGCGCGACACTCGNNCGCGCCCATCGTGTTGCTGCTAATGAGGCTAAGAACCTTGTCTACGTAGCCACTTCAAGCACCCCAGCGACACTCGTAGCCTACGACATGGAAAACCACAGTTTGGTCGCCTCGCGTAGCTTCGAGGACGATGATCGGATTATGGATCTAGCGGTTTCCTCCGACGGTGCCCACCTCTACGTTTCGGTTGAAAGCGATGGTAATAAGGTGAGGGTATTCCCGGCGTTGCTGGACGGTGATCCTATTCGCACACTAACTGTGCCTCATGCTGGAGACGAAGATCTACGTCTGGCCGTAGCGCAGGATGGACGCTTGTATGCCCTGAATATCAATGATCGTATCTTGTATGCCTGGCAAAATCCCTTAGCAGACGGTGCCAGTGATCGCGCTGAAACATCGGTCTTGGGCGATTCCCCCTGGGGCCTGGCCGTTTCGCCGGATCAAAAGTGGATCTTCGTCGCCAGCAGCGGAGATGGCACGATCAGCGTCATCGACAGCTCGTTTGACACGAGCAGTGATCCGATCACACTTCATGTGGCTCATGAGATCGCGATCGAGGATGGAGCACCCCATGCCCTTGCTGTCGCCGACACCTCGGAGGAGCCGCGGTTATACGTCACCGAAAAGGACAACAAGACCCTGCGCATCTTCAAGGTGAAAGAGGCTGATGGGTTCCCAGCGATCGGGGGAACCTTGACTTTCGATCAAAGTCCAGTGGACATAGTCGTCTCGAAAGGTGGGCGATGGCTCTACGCGTTGGTCGAAGATGACACAGGTAAAGGATATGTGCAGGTCGTCGATACGCATAAACTTGAAATCGGTGAATCGAGTGCGCAAGGTCCCAGTGTATCTGTTGGGGAAGCGCCGCGCGACATTGCTCTTGCTGCAGGTGGCCGCATTTTATACGCCGCGTTCAATGGTGAAACAGGGGTTGATTATGCAGGCGGTGTGGCTGTCGTGGATATCTTTGAGGAGCCGTGCCAGGATCTATTCCTTCGTGCTTTGGATCCTTGTCCCACCTGTGAGGATGGAAAGTGTGTCGTTCTAGCTACGATTGAGGATTATGTATTCGGTTATCAGGTCGTCGATCTACCTTTAGGATCCAACGGAGGTGGAAACGATCGGGCTTACATCGACAATCTAAAAGGTCGTCATCTTCTCCCCAGCACCGACCTGATTACCGAAGTTGTGATGTGCATCCTCGAGAAAGGGATCGGTGTCGGCGAACGTGGTGAGCAAGGTCCACCTGGGCCTCCGGGAGCGCAAGGGCCTGAAGGTCCCGAAGGGCCTCAGGGTGAGCAAGGACCTCAAGGGGAGACTGGTCCCCAAGGAGCTCAAGGTCGAGTAGGACCTCCCGGACCGCCAGGTCCACCTGGGCCACCGGGTGAGGGGATCGATCCCGACTTGACTCATATTTGCGCAATCAGCTGGAAGCACGGCGTGGAGTACACAGACGCAGAGGCGAAAATCATCTCTGAACAAGGCCTTTTCATCGCCTTTGATCGCCAGGTGGTCAATGGCGACATCCATCCCCACAGCTTCAAGGTTCTTGTTGGAAACCCGAGGGGTGATCGTGCCTCCATTTGTTGGTGTGAAATGATGCCCAGGGTGCTGAGTGGTGTCGAGTTCGATTGGGAGGATGAGGCACAATGTGAGATCCTCGAAGAATTCACACTCGTGGATGGTGGAGGAGAGCTAGTGGACGGTGCGATCTTCCGACCGGTTGGCGGCTTCATACCAGGTCGTACCTACCGCGTTGTTGTGAATGGCGATTTCATCCGCGATCGGAATCGCCAGGCCGTTGATGGTGATCATCTTCCAGGGTGGTTGCCGGCTCGGAAGACTGGAGACGGTATCGAAGGTGGGACCTTTGAAAGTTGGTTCACCGTCATATCTCAGACGTTGAACGTCAATGAGGCTACGGAAGAAGAATGGCATCGGATGCCCGGGATTGGTACCGAGATTGCCAGGGCGCTCGTCCATTACGTGGCCTCGGAAGGTCCCGTGAGCAGTGTCGATGAACTCCTGAACGTGTCAGGATTCGGACCAGTCACCCTTGAGAGGTTGCGCGACCGACTCACAGTGGAGAACGAGGAATAGTGGATGACGTGTACCTCCCGGGATGATAGGGATTTCAACCCATCACCGGAGATTGGAGGGTTGTTATGGATAGGCGAATGGCAATTGGAACTCGGCGGACGGTGCCTGATGTTGGAGGGCTTACAGCGGGCATAGATCGCAAAACTCGAGACAAAAGGCGGACCATATCAACATGTCATTGCCCAGCATGCTTAGGATTGGAATGCTTGGATCGCCCCCGATACTTCGCAGGCCAATTGCTGACCGAGGCGGAGCTCAACAGCGAGCAGACTTATGTCTTGGCAAAGAACCGCTTGCACAACCGCTATCTTCATGGCTCGGGGGTGGTGTGTGGACTGCAGGTTATTTGTCATGATTGCGAAGGCTGGGTGACGGTAAAACAAGGTTACGCCATCGATCCTTGCGGTAACGATGTCATCGTGTGCGAAGAACACGATTTTGACGTGGTCAAGGCCATTCGGGAATGTCGGGAGAGCCGTCGGAAGCGTCGCAGCGATTGTGATCCATTGCGTACTGCGGTGGACGAAGAATGCAAGGACCTGGAAGAGCATTGGTGTATCACCATTGCTTATGAGGAGACAGAAGCACGTCCGATCGCGACCTTAAAACGCGAGCGAACCTCGGTCTGCACGCCAGCCTGTGACGAGAAGGGCATCGGATACGGATCCTGCTGTCACAACCAGGGAGACGGAAAGAAAAGCTCGAGCTCTGCTATGAAGCCCACGACGAAGAACACGCTGGCCGCCTGTGAACCGACGCGGATTTATGAGGGTTATCGCTTGGGTGTCTTGCGTGTGCCAGAAGGCTTTTGCGACGAGTACAGGGTCAATCCGCAGGTGACTCTTCTGGAGAGGATTCAGAGTTGTGTCACCGGTGTCTTCGGATTTGTAGGCGAGCGAGTTTCCAAGGCCAAGAGGGAGACGACCTATGGATTGCTTGCTCATAAAGTGCCGACAAGTACGGTAGCCGGGGGTGCAACCATCGGAACCTTTGGAACGGCGCAGCAACTCTACACTGCGTGTTGCTATTTATATCAAGCCGTGAGAGACCTCTATTTAGAAAACCCATATGGTGTGTATTGTGGCGCGCTAGACGTTCTTGATCAAATCCATTGTGCAATGCCAACCTTGCAGGAATCTGGCGAGGTTTCTGCTGAGGATGTGCTCGAGGTTCAGAAGTCCATTTACGACCTCATGGCCTTGTTGCTCCAGTACGTGATCGACTGCGTCTGCATGGCGTTGCTCCCACCATGTCCTTCCGATCCAATGGACGACCGCTTGATCTTGGCGTGTGTCACTGTTAAGCAGGATCGGATCGTTCGAATTTNNACGCTGGAGCATTCCCGACCTTAGCGTATTGGTTCTCGATAGTGCCGATCGTACCCGCCATTACTAAGGCCATTCACTGGCTCTGTTGTGATTTCACGCTGATTAAGGCTGAGTCACCGATTGTCAACCGCTTTACCGAATTCCTGGAAAGCCTCGATCCGACCGGGGATATTCGCAAGGCAATCTTTGAGGACGATTTTGCATTGCCTAAGATGTATGCCGGACAGATCAGTGGGCTTCAAGAGAAGTTATCCATCCACACCTTGAGCCAGATGATTCAGCCCAAGGAAGTTAATTTGTCCAAGATGGTAGGGAAAACGCCCGACGAGGTCGAGGCAGATATTGAGGCACGAGGTCTGGTGGCTAAATGGCGCGAGGTTAAATCGGTGGACGATGTACCCCTAACGGCGCGCTTGACAATGCCGTTCGTCTCACCCGGTGATAAGGTGACCCTCTACAGAACCAAAGACAAAGTCGTCGGATTCGGGCGCCATGACCCCAAGACCGAACTGGAGGAAAAACAGGCCGAATTGGATTCGATAAAGACGGATCTGGCTGCCCTTCGTAAGGAAGTTGAGACGTTGAAGGGAGGTGGCCAGACCACCGCGCGGCGAAGGAAGCCCTCTTAGGTTCACGTTGTGCGAGGAGAGGTGAGTATGGCAACGGATGACATTGCGCGAATGCATTATTTCCAGCGGCAATATCTCGGCGTGAAGGACTTCGAAATCGAGCAAGATTACCATCGCGACATGCGACGCCGCCATAACCTAGGTCATCACAGTTGGGGTATCGTCGTCGGATTGGAACTTGTGAAGATCTCGAAGGGCGATGATGAGAACATTTATGTCTGTCCGGGAATGGCGATCGATGGCTTTGGTCGGGAGATCGTGGTTATGCAACCGTATGAACTCGACCCTGCTGACTATGGGACTTTACCTAGCAGCGGTAATGTTGATGTATGGATTGGCTTCGATGAGGAGCGAACACGCAGGCCGCCGGCGGGATACGAGTTGTGTGATCTTGAGGAGCAGTTCTCTCGTGTACGCGAGACTTTCACCATCAAACTCGATCCTGGGACGAGGACCCAGGATGAATTGATCGTGGACGGGAAGAGGGTGTCGAAGAGCGATACTACACTGTTCGTCGACGGGGCTCAGGTGTCTGCGTCCGACCCGCCTGCGTCGTGCAATGAGTTTCTGCCACCCGATCTGTCTTTACCCTACCAAGAGCTTCCCGAAGATGTGAGCGCACGTTGGCTGATTTGGTTGGGGAAACTTTACTACGATGGCAGCGAATTTACGAGGGTCGTGGAGATTGACGCAAGCAGCGACTTACAACGCATTTACGTCGGCAACGTGACATCGACCATTATGGCACCTGAAGGTGAGCTCGTGATTCGAGACCGTTCAACACCGAAGTTTGAAGTCGATGCCAGCGGCAATCTTCCTCAAGGAGTGACGACGACGGTAGAAGGTCCGCTCACGGTAGAGCGATTACTAACGGCGAACAAGAACCTCTACGTCAAGGGCTCGGCAGGGATCGGGACGGATAATCCCAATACACCTTTGCATATCTTCAAAGGTACGGACGCTTCATTGAATGACGATTCGGGTTACCTACTGATCGGATCGACAAGTGCTCTGAATATCGTCATGGACAACAACGAGATCCAATCAAGAGATTCGGGGACAGTCTCTGATTTGCATCTCCAAGCAGAAGGGGGAGATTTAATTCTTCACCAACATCAGCCGACATCTAAGCGGCTCATCGTAAAAGATTCGGGAAAGGTGGGGATCGGAACAACATCACCGGATACACCGTTACATGTCCAAGGTGGATCAGATGCATCCTTGAGCAACGGTACAGGTTATCTGGTCGTCGGTTCAATCCATGGCGAGAACATGGTTCTTGATGGCAACGAGATTCTGGCCAGATACAACGGCGCCAAATCCCCTCTCTACCTCCAAGCGGAAGGTGGGGGGCTTGTCATCAACCATTGGCAGGCCGATNNCCCAAAGTGAAGCTGCACATCACCGGTGGCTCAGACGCATCCTTGACCAGTGGTACAGGTTATTTGGTCATCGGCCAAGAGACAGGCGCCAATCTAGTATTAGATGACAATGAGATCATTGCCAGGAGTGGCGGCGCTGAATCGGATTTGCATTTCCAGGCAGAAGGTGGCGACCTCGTCGTTCATCGTTGGCAAGCCGGGTCGGAGTTTGTCGTAAAGGACGCTGGCAATGTAGGTGTTGGGACGCTAAACCCGGCAGACAAGCTCGATGTCCGGGGAAATATCCGATTGGGATCGAGCGGTGAGTTATACGCGATAGGAGGGACGCAGAATTGTCGAGTAGTTGCGGGTCGTGTGAGTGCGGCTGGGGCACCGATTGGGGGCAGTGGTTTCAGTGTCCTCGGCAGGAGTGTTTACTCCGATAGAGTAACTTACAGGATAAGGTTTACTGTTTCATTCTCCTCCC
>JABAOF010000070.1_pt1 | contig 19628 bp, 15 predicted proteins | sample 7062171 | NCBI WGS metagenome assembly JABAOF01 (sample SAMN14538628, study PRJNA623070) | marine sediment metagenome | biome: marine biome [ENVO:00000428]; feature: marine pelagic biome [ENVO:01000023]; material: deep marine sediment [ENVO:00002113] | place: India: Gulf of Khambhat ...
GTTCCTACGGTGTTCAGGAGATCAAGACGACCGTTATGAACGGTTCGAATGATGACACCTTCCTGAACAACTATGCCTTTAAGGTCAACCTGCAGCTTGTTCCTGAGAACAGGTTTGAGTTCTTCATCCATGCGGGAGACAAGAAGAAATTCGGTAGGGGTTCTGGCTCTACCTATCCCGCAGGACGAAACCAGCACGGTAAGTATCATTTTGGTAGTCCGATCATGAAGTTCCAGGATGAGCACATGTTCGGAGACAATCTCTTCGTTTCTGCGAAGTTAGGGTTTACTGATGCTGGGTTTGGACTCTGGCCCGCTGCTGACGAAAGTCTCACGCAAATACGTCATTACGACGTCGCCAATGATGTTCATACTTACTTTTCGTGGTTCATGACCCAAAGGCCGAACTGGCAGTTCACCCTGCACAGCACCTATTTCAATGATGGCTTGCTGGGCGCATCCCATGAGGTCAAGCTCGGATTCGAGTGGAGACACACAAAAGACCAATCGGTCTCCGGTGCCGCGGGCAACATGCGTTGGAACTACAACTATGATGGCCGGACAATGAACTGGTCCACTGTCAACCCTGTCATCGATACGGATGGCTCTCGGGATTATATGCTTAGTGAGTTCGGTATCGATATCCGCAGGCTCTACTTCTTCAGGGGAGTATGGTCATACGGTCCGGAAGGAACCTACCACATCAGTGGGTTCTTCCAAGATGTGATTGCGTTTGGCCAGTTCACGCTGAAGCTCGGACTCAGGTATGACAGGCAGCAGTGTTACTTTACCGGTCAAGAAAGAAGGACGATCTTTGATGCGGATACGGATGAGCTGTATTTTGAGAACTACTATGAGATTCAACAGAGGCACTTGGCGCCAGGCGTTGGTGATGCGATCAATGCTCTTTTCCCGGGTATTACGATTGATCCAGTCGCGAGGAAAGATACCGTGCCTTGGGAAGACTTTTCTCCAAGAATCGGTTTAACCTGGGATGTGACTGGTGACGGCAGGACGATCGCCAAGCTTTCCGGTGCCCTCTACCGGGGCCGGATGCCCAGTTGGCCTTCCTATCTGTGGCAGAATGGAGGCGCTGGAGGAGGACTGAATTTCTATTGGTATGATGGTTATGATTCCACTATGCCTCTGACCACTAATCAATACAATTCGACTCTGGCAGACGATGTTGTCCAGTTTGAAGAGCTTTTCTGGGGTGACTACGCAGGTGGCAATAGAGATGCTATGCCTGTTTTCCCGACAGGCGCTTATGACCCAGTGTATGTGGCGACTTTATATGACGCGTCGGAACGTCTCCATTGGAGTAGATATGAAATCACTGATCCCTTGCTCCAGACACCTCCGTATTATGATGTTGATCCCAACTGGTCTTCTCCTAAGACATACGAGGTTATTGCCACTGTGGAAAGAGAAGTTTTGACAGATTTTGCCGTGGCTGTTGACTTCACATGGAGAAGGTACAGTAACTCTTGGTTGAATAGACGGTATTATGATTCCACTAACAGTAGGCTCCTAGAAAGAACCGATTTTGTGGAGATGCCGCTTCCTGTGCCGGCGAATTTCACGCCTCCAGGAGAAACTGAAGCTCTCAACCTGTATGAAGCCGCAGGAAAATACGTCTATGTCTGGGATGGCGGCGTAGAAGACACCGACTGGCGGTATACGACAAACACACCTAACGATAACTATAGCGCTTATCTCGGTTTTAACCTGCGGGCCACTAAGAGATTATCCAACAAGTGGATGGCCATGGGTTCATTCACCTGGCAGGACCAGAAGAATCACTGGGGAGCGGAATGGCCACTCAATCCCACTAACCAGTGGGCACAGGATGGTAAACTCTATGCTTACTCCCTGGGCGGTGCAAGCGGAAAATACGGGATGAGGACATTCTCCCGATGGATGCTCAAAATGCAGGGACTCTACCAGCTTCCCTATGATTTCAACGTCTCCGCGACTTTCAACGCTCGTGAAGGACATATCGTCGACGAATTCATCGATATTGAAGACACGAATAGCCCCAATCCCGAAGACCAGAGTGGTAGGATTATGCTTCGTCCCTATGGCGTAAACAGACTGCCCACCTTCTGGAATCTGAACTTTAGGTTGGAGAAAGTGCTGAGAATTGGAGATGTTGGTAAGGTCTACTTGATGATTGATGCGTTCAATGTGTTCAACAGCAGTATCCTGAACAGGAAGCGCGATATCCGCGCCGGAACAATCTACACTGACAGCGTACCGTACGGATGGGACCCCAATTCACGCTCAGGAGAGCCCAACGAAGTGTTGAATCCCAGAATCTTCAGGTTTGGAGTCAGGTTCCAGTTCTAACTAAAGCTGTTACTCGAGCACGAGTTCAAAAGTCCCTCCCGTGTAGGCTCTACACGGGAGGGACTTTCTTACGCTCGATTTAGATGAGAGGTCAACTTTCGGAATATCAAAGAGACTACATGGTACGGTTAAAACCTTTTAAGTTCTTTTTCGTTATAAGGATAGTCCGAACCTGTGATGAATGAATCTACTGAAAAAAATCCGAATGCTGAAGTCCAGGCCGGCAAGCTCATCCGGGTCCATCCTGTTTGGTATTCGTTCATCAAATACTGTGAGGCCATAAAAAACGGAGAGATAGAAAAGCTGAAAGTTCAAAACGGGCTTCCAATGTTGGCCGAGGAAGTGAAAAAAAAGATAAAATTTATTAAAAAGAAATGAGAGAAAATTCAAAAAAAATCTGTCTCGGAAAGGGGGGATGATGAGATACGCAAATTCAGACCTTGAGCCTAGAAGTGAATCAGAGGAATTTCATCGCCAAATTGAAATCAGGGATGAAGAGAGTCGTTCTGGATCTGGTAGAATATTTCTTTTGCTTGAAGATGAAAAAAGAGGAAATAAGAATAGGATAGAAGAGGATTATAATCATGAAAATACCGGAGAGAATGATTTATCCAATGATCATCAGTTGAGGAGAAGGCTTTTTTGGTTCTTCGTTGAATTCTTTTTTAACAGCAGCAATGTTCCTTTGAAAAGGTTCATGAGCATTATGGAAAGGAACATAATTCTGAGAGCACTGGACAAGGCTAACGGAGACCAGAAAAAAGCGGCTGAAATTTTGGGGGTGAAATACACAACTCTGAACGAGAAAATAAAGAGATATCAAATTCGTATCCAGAAACTGGCTGTTCCGGAGATGCCGGCTCAAGTAGATAATAGAGTTTAGTTTTCGGATTCGGTTGAGAAGAGGCTGTTTGAGGTCATTAATGAGTTCAAACAGCCTCTTTTTTTTATTAAAATAGAGAGATGATCTCTAAGCGGCTTTTCAAGTGATTCTAACTAGCCGCGAGCAATAGAGGAGATATGACGGTGAAGTTGGAATCACAGAAATTCTTATACCTTTTTTTCTTCTGTGCATTTCTTGTTTTCCCTTTTCCCCTTAGAACCACAGCATCTGAAGCTCAAATCTCACCAGTCAGTAGCCGAATTGAAATTCCACTCCTTCCCCAGGATCAGCCACTCAAGCCTAAGAAGATATCCGAATCTTGGATGGGAGTCTACATGGAGAGAATCAAGGTCGGCTACAGTGTCAGTCAAGAGTTTTCATTGATGAGAAACGGACATAGAACCAAAAAAGTATGGGATAAGCTGTGGATGAGAGTTTCCCGCCTGGGTGGAAATCCTGTAGAATTGAGCACGATTCAGGAATCGTTCTATGACACGCAGGGAAAGCCTTTGGAATCTATCTTGCGGACAAAAATGTCTGAAAATGAAACGATCATAAAGGCTGAGATCGGCCGGGATAAGATCATGTTCAAGTCGGGAGATAAGATTATAAAGGAATTCACTCATGAAGGAGAGGTTTACTTTGGAACTCCTATAGAAAAGATAATCGAAGAGAATGGATTAAAACCTGGGCATAAATATACTTTCAAAATATTGGACTTCACAACATATTCTCTCGTGGATACGCACTTTGAAGTCATCGGCAGGGAGGATGTTTTAATTTTGGGCAAGAGGTTAAATCTGTGGCACGTCAGAGAGAAAACAAATACAGTTATCCCGATTTCTGTTGATGAGTGGATTGACGAGAAGGGAAATTCCCTGAAAAGCGTTTCCAAGACCGGTTTCGTAAACTTGACATTGCTCCGGATGCCCAAGGAGCAGGCCCAAGCGCTTTCAGAGGAAAACTTCGATATTGCTTTCTCCACAGTCATCAGGTCCAATATCACTTTTGAAAATCCTCAAGAAGTTCAAGTCGTAAAGTTCAAACTCAGTGGCGTTTCAGTCGAAAGGATAAAGAATCTGCCTTTTGATGAAAGGAGCCAACTGGTCCTGGAACTGGGAAAGGATTACGCGTTAATCCAGACTTCATCCCAAATATTCAAAGAGGAAGAGGCTGTTTCGCTTCCGGTTGAAAAAGAAGAATTCCGAAGCTTCCTCAAGCCGACGACTTTCTGTCAATCCGATGATCCTGAAATCAAGAAAACAGCAGAAGAGATTATCGGTGAAGAGAAAAACTCTTGGCGCGCTGCCAAGAAGATTGCCGAGTGGATGAGAAAAGAGATGACTTCTAATTATGATGTTGGATTTGCCGATGCCAGGGAAGTATTGAAAAACCGTGAGGGTGACTGTTCCGAGCACACTGTCTTGTCAGTGGCGCTTCTTCGTGCTGGGGGAATCCCAGCCAGGGCGGCAGTCGGAATCATGTATGGAGGCGGTATATTTGCCTACCACATGTGGCCGGAGGTCTATGTGGGCCGATGGATTGGCCTTGATGCCAAATGGCTGGCAGTCGATAAGAAAACGGGCGAGTACTACACAGATGCCACTCATATCAAACTCGGCCAGAGTCTTCTTGATGAGAATATTTTCAGAGAAATGGCGCAGGCCATCTCTGAGATCATCGGGAAGCTCAAAATAGAAATTGTTGATTATTATCAGGATAAATAGGGCCGTCATCTTCATTCCTGAAAATTGATTGGTAAATGATTTTTTGATCAGAGGCAGTTTTTTCGGATTAATCAACGCCTGAAAATGGAGATTAAGATTTGTTAAAGGACGATTGCTTCAGCTATCCCCTCGAGCCAATGATTAAACGAAGGGAGAAAAAAACTCAAATGATGTTTGAATGCTAAAAGGAGAAAAAGATGAATTTCTCGAAAAAACGCATTCTCTGCGTGATTGTTTTTCTATTGTTTTTCAATTTTCTCTCTCTTTTTAATGCGGCTGAGGAAAACCGGCCGGGTCTTTCTTTGAGAGAGACATTTGATGTTTATATCCAGGCTATTCACAATTCTGATTTGAAAAGTCTTTTCACGACCGTGACCGATGGCCATGACTTTGTCTTCCTGACAAGCTATGGAGAACTCATCGATTCCCGAGGAGACTATTACAAGTTCCATCAGGATTGGTTTAAGGAGACGGGCTGGGAGATGCCTGTCGAACTGCTGGAGGTGCATGAAGGAAAGGAGTACGGTTACACGGTGGCCAGATTTCATTACAGATATAAGACGCCAGATGGCGGTCCGACACATAATCTTGACTCCTATTTCACACTGATTTTCCATAAAGAAGAAGGGATGTGGAAAGTGGTTGGAGATGTGTGCACGCCGATCGAGCGCTACCAAACCGAAGAGAATCCAGAGATAAAGTATACATCGGACCAGACGCATATTTTCAATACCATAATAAACCGCAGAACTGTCCGGAAATTCAAAGACTCGCCTGTTCCCAGAGAACATATTCTGAAAATTCTGGATGCCGCTCGTTTCGCTCCCACAGCCGGAAACCAGCAGCCTTGGAAATTCCTGGTTATCCAGAATAGAGACAAGCTTGACCAGCTTCAAGAGGAAGCCGTTTCGTGGTATCTTGAGCGATACAAAGCAAAAAGTAAACCATCGGCAGAACAGTTATCAAAAGCGCGTGATCAACTCGAACAAGTCTTGAATAATGTCCTCTCAGCTCCAGTTTATGTCGCTGTCCTTGTGGATAGTCAAGCCCAATATCCAAATTATATTATCTATGATGGAATCCTGGCAGCCGGCTATTTGATGATCGCGGCCAGAGCCTTGGGTTACGGGACGGGTTTTTTCACCTCATTTTTTCCCGAAGCAAAGATGAAGGAATTCTTCAAAATACCAGAACAGTACAAGCTCATCTGTTTCACTCCTATCGGTGTTCCTTTCGAATGGCCGAAAACTCCTTCTAAGAAAAGTCTTGACGATGTGGTGATTTTTGATAAATTTTAAAACTATTGCCTGAAGAGACAAAAAAGATTACAAACAAAGAATGAAGGCTTATCTGGATTGCTTTCCCTGTTTTTTCATCCAAGCTCTCAAGACAGCCCGTTTGGTCACTTCTGATGAAGACATCATCCTCCAGATACTGAAAGATGTGAGCGCGTATCTCAGCCAGGCCTCTTTTGATGTCACACCATCAGAGATAGGCCTAGGAGTCTACCGTATCCTCTCACAGAGAACCGGGGTGAAGGATCCCTACAAAGAGGTTAAAGAGAGATGCATCCAGCAGGCTCTTTCCCTCTACCCTGAGCTGAAGAAGTCAATAGAGACCTCTGAGGATAGGCTGATGACAGCCGTCAGGCTCTCCATCGCTGGCAACGTCATTGATTTCGGGACCGACTCTTCATTCGATCTAAAGCAAGAACTCGGGACCATTCTTTCCCAAGATTTTGCCGTGAACCACTGCGAGGAATTCCGGAGCGCCCTGGAAAAAGCTCAAAACATTGTCTATATCGCGGATAATGCGGGGGAAACCGTGTTCGACCGTTTGCTCATCGAAAAGATCAATAAGCCAGTGATTTATGTCGTCCGTGAGAGGCCGATCATCAATGATGCCACGCGAGAAGATGCCCGGCTATCCGGCCTGGGCAACATCTCTGAAATCATGTCTTCAGGCTGTGATGCACCTGGAAATATCTTGAAATTTTGCTCTGATGAATTTTTAAAGATTTATAGTTCGGCTGACCTGGTCATCAGCAAAGGGCAGGGAAACTATGAGGCCCTCTCGGATGAAGAAAAGCCTATATTTTTTCTTCTCAAGGTAAAATGCCAGGTTGTTGCCCGAGACCTCGGAGTCAGAGAGGGAAGTATCATTCTGGCCGAAGCCAGGCAAGTGAAGAAAGGATAAATCCACTTCCCCATACCTTTTCTCTTATAATTAGCTGCTTTTCTAATTTTTGTGTGGGTAATTTCATGAGTAAAATGCACGGAAATGGAATCGCTCCCTTCAGATTTTTAACGCCATTCCCTCACCGTCCTCCTCAGCGCCTGCGTAACTCCGCATTCAAGGCATATCACTTCGAACCGAATGTCATTAATCATTCATTTTTCATCAGATTACCTCTCACGTGCTCAAACATACTCGGCGGCCGATTTCATCGGCTTCCCTCGGTTGACAACATCGTTGCGGAGAAACGATGTTGGGGAACCAAGGGGATATGTCCCCTTGGTCGTAGGACAAGTTAAGGAGTCCGAGAAGGGGAGGCAGGGAGCCGTGGGAAAGCAGGCGAGCGTTGGAAGGGGGAAAGCGGAGCTGTTCCCCCTCCAAGGAGGTTCGTTAAGGCTAAATCTTCAAGGTCGCTTCTTCCATTCCCGTGTATTTTAATCGCACTATCTAGAAGGGAACTGATAATTCTTGAACCTTTCGTCTAAATTGTGAGACAATTCGAGTAATTTATGAAAGGAGCGGTTTTATGACAAAAAAAATAGGAAGGAGAGAGTTTGTCAAAAGGACGGCCCAAATTAGCTTTTCGGCAATGATCGGAAGCAGTGTCCTATCCCAGCTTTCGTGTTCTCCAGCGGCAAAATGTGATATAGCTGTCGCTTCTGGCTCTGACTATTTGAAAGGCACGCGCAATGCGGTCGAGCTTTTCGGAGGAATGGAGAAATTTGTCAAAAAGGGTTCCAAGGTGGCCATCCTCCCGAACACGCAGAGCCGTCACCCCGGATCATATACAAGGCCCGATATTGTCCGGGCGGTTATCCGGATGTGCAAGGAAGCTGGAGCGGCAGAGGTCAACTGCCTGAGCTGGCTGACACCTAAACACTGGGAGGACACAGGTCTAGACAAAGCTGTAAAAGAGGAGGGTGCGAATTTAAAAATAATTGACAGGGATGATGAGTCCCTCTACCAGGCCGTCCCAGTTCCCAAAGGTATAGCTCTCAAAGAAGCGCAGATCATGAAAGAGTTTTTCAACAATGATGTCCTTATCGATATGCCTATTACCAAGGACCATGCAGGAAACAAATTCACAGGAACCATGAAAAACTTAATGGCCTTGAATTTCCGCGTCAATAACCGAACGTTTCATAAGGAGAATTGGACAACAGATCTAAGCGCGATCGAACACCTCGACCAGTGCATAGCAGATTTGAATACAGTCATCGAACCAGATCTTTGCGTCGTGGATGCGACTGAATTCATTACGACAAACGGCCCTTTTGGCCCGGGAAAACTCATAAAGCCTCAAAAGGTCATCGCGGGGAAGGACAGAGTGGCCATAGACGCCTACTGCACGACCCTGTGGGGCTTGGAGGCAAAGGATATTATCATGATCAACAAAGCGTATGAGCATCAACTCGGGCAGATTGACCTGCAGAAAGTGAAGATTGAAGAAGTAACTGTGTGATTTGAAACGCATGATTTTTTTAAATGAGTCCAAAGCCCAGCTAACTTGGATTATTCATAAATTGGTTTTTTAAGGAAATATCGGCTGATGTCCAGCCGAACAGAGCGTAGCAATCTCCTGATGGATCCTTTCGCTAACCGATGATGCATGGGCGTATTAAGAACTGGAGTAGTTGAATGAAAAGAGTTCATAGACACTTAGTCGCTCTGCTTCTCTGCAGCTTATGTGCTCTGTTGTGTACATCTGGAGCGTACTCATCCTCCACACATGACCTTCAAAAATTCCTTCCTTCTAGTGGTGAGGTGGGGGAATGGGAAAGAGATGATTCGCCCCGGGAATACAGGGGTGACAGCCTTTATGATTACATAAACGGAGGCGCTGAAATCTACCATGATTATGGGTTTGCGCAGGTCATCGTGCAGGACTTTAAAAACAAGAGTGGGAAATCCATTTCCATAGAAATCTTCGAGATGGAGGATACTGAAAGCGCCTTCGGGATTTACACTTTTAAGACAAGCACAGAAGACAGGAAGCTAGCCATGGCTTCGGATGCCCGGCTCTCGGATTATTATTTGAATTTCTGGAAAGGAAACCTGCTTGTCACGATCACCGGGTTTGATGAGGACGAGGAGACGATAAAAGGGCTCCAGGAGCTTGCCCGGGCTGTGGACGCGAAAATTAAGGTCGAGGGAGAAATACCGCGCTTGGTCTCGGTGCTGCCCGAAGAGGGGCTTTACCCCACGAGTATCAAGTATTTTCAGGGAAATCTGGGGTTGTTCAACAGCTATCCTTTTTTCTCAAAAGATGTTTTCCACCTCGAAGAAGGGATAAAGGGGGATTATAAAGGAGGATATACGGTTTATATTATCCAATCCAAAAGAACTGAAGACGAACAAAAAAAATTTGATGATGTGATGAGGAGTTTTTGGGAAAGCCCAAAATACAAGAATGGTGAGCTTCTTGAAGAGACGCTCTTCCGGGTCGAAGACAGCAAGGGGAAACGAATATTCATCTCGGTTTATAAAAAAAGCATTTTTGTGGCTATGGGAACTGTTGATTCATCTTTAGCCAAAGAGATCTTTTCCAGTATTCAGGAAAATATAGGGAAATAAGACAGAGGTTCTCGTTCTGGGGAAAGGAGAACCTGATATTTTGACCCAATGACATCAAGGGTGGCAAATAATACTTATGGGATAAACATCATATTTAGGAGGGAAAGCCCTAATGACTGCATTAAAACAAAACGAAAATATTGATTCATTCAAAGGATTTTCAAGGCGGGACTTTGTGAAATATCTGCTGGCTGGTTCAGCCTTATCATTGTCTACCTTGAATAAGCTTAATGCCTCGATTTATCAGAGTATCACTTCTCTAAACCAGAAATACATCGAAGATGAATCTCCGGATGGAGTGTACTGGGAGGCCTTGAGCAAACATTTTCTCTTCAAGGACGGACTGATCATGATGAACAACGGAACGGTCGGTCCGATGCCTAAACCTGTGTTTAACACATTGATGAAGTGTTTCAGAACCCAGGTCACAAATCCTTTTGATGTTTATAATTTTATCCCTAGAAAAAAAGAAGAGGTTCGGGCCAAGCTGGCTCAGTTCGTCAACGCCTCTCCAGACGAAGTTGTGATCACCAGGAATACAACAGAGGGGATGAATTTTGTAGCCAATGGGTTGGATATGAAAGAAGGGGATGAGGTTCTTCTTTCAACCATGGAGCATCCTGGCGGGACTCATCCCTGGAGGCTCAAAGCGAAAAGATTTGGCATCAAAATCAAAGAGGTCCCCATTGGCCTCCCCCCGAAGAATGTGAACGAGATTGTGAGCGCTTTTGAAAAAGCCATAACGCCACGAACAAGGATCATCAGCATCAGCCATACAGTGTACATCTCCGGACTTATCACTCCTCTCAAAGAGTTAAGCAAGATGGCACATGCAAAGGATGTGCTTGTTCTTGCGGACAGTGCCCATGGGATCGGGATGCTGGACCTGAACATGAAAGAATTAGGGATTGATTTTTTTGCCACGAGTCCCTACAAGTGGCTGGGCGCGCCGACTGGTGTGGGCCTGCTCTACGTCAAAAAAGAAGTCCAGGATAAATTGTGGCCGACAATCGCCTCTTCTGGCTGGTCCCATTATAAAAACGCGAGAAGGTTTGAGACATTGAGCCAGAGAGCCGACGCACTTATCATAGCCCTTGGTGAAGCCTTGGATTTTCAGGATGCTATCGGCAAGGAGAGAATAGAGAGACGGATCAAGACTCTTGCCGGCTATTTAAAGAGGGAACTGAAAAAAATTCCAGGGGTCAAACTGCATACTTCTCAAGATCCCTGCCTCAGCGGAGGATTGACCGCTTTTTCTGTGGAGGGAGTAGAACCCGAGAAAATAGTCAATTTCATGAGGGAAAAATACAACATTGTTGTCAGAACTATCGGGAATAAGAAGATGGGAACTTACGGAGTGCGAGTCTCCACTCACATCTATGTCTCTCTCAAGCACATAGATATGTTCCTGGAAGGGGTGAGGCACCTGGTCCGGCGCAAAGCTTGATTGGATATTTTCTGGGCAAAATAAATCTCCTAAGGGAAGCTGTTTTCTGGGCTCCAGCCGCTTCCTCCTATCCGGAATTAGGGATTCAGTTTATCCCTAATGCTTTTTACTCGCAAAACCACTTCTCTGATCGTCATTGCGAGTGATCCGCAGACGAACATCCCAAAAACGATGAGCATCGGGCCGAACCAGTAGACAGCTATGGCTCCGATTGCGCATCCGACTAAAGGCCAGATGAATATAGGGAGGAACTTGGTATTTCCTCTTCCAGTGATACGTTCCAAGACGAGAATGCCTGCGGCAAATCCGGCGGCTGTGAATACCGGAGCCAATGGCCAGAGAAGATAATCGATCAAAGTTATATCGAGCTTCTCAGCTAAAAGAAAAGCCGCCATCCAGGCAGAATAGAAAATCCCAGCAGAAAGAGCGGAGAGGAATATTCTGATAGAAGTTCGCCATAGATATTTGACATTCACAGCACTATCAGGCCTCCGGTTTGTTTAGCGGGCGAAATATTCCCTCTCAAGGTTACCAATAAAATCCATGTCATTCAAACTGCTTGATTCTATAGGCTGAAAAGTGTTTATCAATTCAATAATGATTGACACTCTTGGCTGTCCTCTTTAGTGGACATTTTCATTTTAATAAAAAAAAGGCGATTCTGTAAAATTCTTTGACATCACCTGTATTTTCTCCTAAAAACGCAGATTTTCACCCAGGAATAGCCATAAATAATCAATTTTTCTATTTGGCATAAATTTTGCTTATTTATTAGGTAGAATGAGGGAAAACAAACGACAGCATAAGACAGCTCGGTGTGATTTCTATTCGAAGCAGACGATCGCTATCATAATTGTTTTTCTCTTGTTCATAATCCTGAACAGTTGTCCCGGTTCCAGAGTCACTAATGAATATACGGGAGAATTCTTGGCCAATGACAGCGGAGTCTCCCACGGTGGATTTGAATGGGGCAGTCAGTATTCTGTGAGTTTGGTAATAAGGGGAACCAGGGGTGATCTAGTCCTGACACATGACTTAGGACTCGGAGATTATCTAAGGAAACATGAATTTTCTGTGTCTGAGTTTGCTGAGGTGGCAGGAAACCTCAGCTTTAAGATAGAAGGCCGACCCGCCTCTCTTGTTTTGATCCAGGAAGATACCATCTGGAACAGACAGTATGACGGTTATTTCACCGGTAACAAGACGAGTGATCTCTCAGAGAGGATCGGGTATATTCCTATCGAGCCTTTTGTTGGGTTTAATTCTCGTTTTTATATTGACCTTCGACTCTTACCTCAGCAACCTGAACCAGATTTATTCGGCTTAATTGCTGGATTAGAGTGATAGGTCCGGCCGATTCTTCCGCCTAAAAAACGCCTATTCGAATTCCCACTTTCTGAACCCGGGCTTTTATGTTGTCCAACTCATCTCGATTTGCTGGCCTGAGATTTTTGGCGGGATAGCCTCTATCCAGAGTGTAGAGTTGAACAGAGAGAGGCCGGATGTATTTGAGTCTTTCGATCCAGGCAGTTGTGTTCTGGGTACCGAGATTTCCGGCTTGACCTCCTGAAACCAACGTCTGGATGTCCACATCGGGCAAAAGGGACAATCCCTCTGTTATTGTCTCAAGGTCCACTCCCGGACACGGCTGGTTGTATCTTTTAAATATATCCGGAGCGCCGCAGTCAAGTTTCATGATTCTGACATCGAGTCTGGAGAGCGTTTTTCTTAGGGATTTATCCGCGACCAGGGCGGAATTGGATAGAATCGCTGTTTTGGCTTCAGGGGCCAGTTTGTCGCGTAGGGCGGTCACTCCCTCAACAATATATGAAAAGTCAGGGTGGAGAGAAGGCTCTCCATTCCCTGAAAACGTGATGTAGGCTGGAGGATTGTCCATGTGTAACAGCGCTTTTTTCAAGGCCTTTTTTACCGCATCGACGGAAGGAAGATCAAGGCTGGGATTGGTCCGGAGGACATGGTCTTTTGTCCATCCATATTGGCAGTACACACAGCTGAAAGGGCAGATTTTTCTGTGAGCAGGCAGGATGTTTATTCCGAGTGACCGGCCGAGACGTCTAGAATTCACTGGGCCATAGATGATTTCTTTCTTGAGCTCCAAAAGCATGTTAAGTTCCTCTGGATAAGCCGTGGAGGGCTTTTCCAAGCCTGGCTATTCCTTGCTTGATTTCTTCCTCGCTTATGCTGGCTATCGAGATCCTGATGTATTGAGAGAGCGGTGCTTGAGAGAAGTAATAGCTACCTGGAGAGACAACTACACCATGTTTGAACATGTATTCATGAAGCTGGCGTTCCTTCAATTTTTTCGGCATTTTGATCCATATCGTGTATCCGCCAGTCGGGCGTGTCCAGCTAACAGTCCTGGGGAAACATTCCTCCATTGTTGTGAGAGCCGTGTGCATTCGTTTCCGAAATATCCGGTGCAGGCGTTTCAGATGAAGATCATAATACCCTCTCTTTATAAACTCATGGAGTACGATTTGGGAAAAATTTCCGCTTGTCAAATCTGAGAATCGTTTGAGAGCAGTGATCCTGTTTATGCAGTCCTTGTCCGCGGTGATCCAGCCGATTCTCAGGCCCGGGAAGAGCGCCTTAGAGAATGTCCCCAGGTAGATCACGATGTTTTTCTCATCTATGGACTTGATGGGCAGAGGAACCTTCCCGAAGTACTTCATGTCCTCTTCAAAACCATCTTCAACGAGCGGCACTTTATGCTGGAGACAGATGTTCAGCAGCTTTTCTCTGTGCGGGTGGTTCGTGGTCAGGCCTGTTGGATTTTGGAAATTGGGAATGGTGTAGATAAAATTCACTTGTTCTTTATTTAAAGCATTATTCAGGAAGTTGAGGTCCATCCCTTCTTCCTTCATCGGGATTTCCACGATAATCACCCCGTTGAATTTCAAGATTGGAATGATGTGGGAGTAAGTCGGCGCTTCGACAGCGATTTTCTTGCCAGGACCGGCCAAAACGCGGATGAGTAGGTCAATGGCTTGCTGGGCGCCGTTGGTGATGAGGATTTCTTCTTTGGAGACAGAGATGCCGTGAAGCCGTAATCTCTGGGCGATGCATCGGCGTAGCGGAGGATATCCTTTATAGTTTCCGTACCGGAGGCTCTCAGAGCCGGTCTCATGAAGCACCTGATTCACACATCTTCTGAATTCCTTCATGGGATAGAGATGGGGATCAAGGTCGAGTTGAGATATGTTAATGGCTTTGCCTTCGGATTTCCCGTTTATCGGCCCTTCAGGCGAGTAGCGAAGGAAGATTTCGTGCAGTTTCCTGGCTTGTGGATTTGAGAATTCAGCCCATTCGAGAAGGCTTTTTCTTTCCGGGTCGTATTCCACTTCTTTTCGCCGCTTCTGGACAATGTTGTAGGATCCTGAGGCGCTTTTCAGGTATCCGAATGCTTGAAGTTCTTCGTACGCCCGGACAACAGTTGATCGGTTGACTCCCAATTTTCTCGCCAGATTTCTGGTGGAGGGAAGCGGTTGATCGAAACCAATCACTCCCTGATCAACCAGGGCTTTGATTCCATCTGTAATCTGTTGGTAGAGAGGCCTGGAGCTGACTCTGTCAATTTTAAGTAGCATGGGAATCTCCAAATTTTTGATTTCTCTTCAAATATAGGTTGAGAATTGGTATTCGTCAACATCCAATTATTTAATTTATTTAGCCAACCAATTTATTATTAAGAGAGATGAGTTTTGAGAATGGACTGTTGTTGTACATTCTCAGTAATTTGGTAACATTTTTTAGATGTCATTGCGAGCGAAGCATGGCAATCTCAGGTTTTTGTCATTGCGAGCGCAGCGTGGCAATCTCTTAAGAAAAATAATTGTAGGATTATTCTAGAGCACAACTTCATTCCCTGTTTATATGCATCTCATCAAGAATTCTTGATGATAAACGCGGAGATTAGGCCCAAAAGTTTTTCGAAATGTTCAGGATTGGAATAAGTGTGGTCGCCGCCTTTGATAACCTCCAACCGGCAGTCCTCGATCAAACTGGCTGTTTTGAGGCTCTGCTCGATGGGAACTGTTTCGTCCGCATCCCCATGAACGATCAGCGCGGGAATGTTGATCTTTCTTGCAGCCTCATACGCGTCCACTTTTTCCGCATCCTCGTAAAACGAATAGTTGAGCCGGCGCATTTCTCCATCCGGACCTTCGAGCTCGATAAAGCCTTTCTCTTTCCAGTCTTCGAGTTCCTGCTCGCTGCGCCGGGTCTCCGACATGCTCTTGTAGTCAGATACCGGGGATTTCAAAGCCAGAACATGCAGGCCCTCCGACCGGGAAGCGGCGAAGATGCTGGCCATTCCTCCGAAACTTGAGCCTACGAGCCCGATTTTTTTATAACCGAGGTCCTTAATGGATTTTATGGCGTTCAGGACGTCATCGATGGCCTCTGAAGTCGTGATCTCCTCGAATTTTCCCCCACTTTCTCCGTGTCCAAAGAAATCAAACCGAAAAGTGGAAATTCCTTTCCCGTTCAGGATCTCCTCCAGCCGCACATATGTCCGGCCTTCCTTGCCCGCAGAGAATCCATGGCACAGGATGATCATGGGCTTTGTCGTATCGTCGGTAGGGTTCGACAATACTCCAAAGAGTTTTATCCCTTTGCTGTTTTTAAAGAAAATTTTCTGTTTCATCCAAGATTCCAGCCGGGTTCACAGTCTAAGAAATTCCAGTGAATTTTGTACGAGGCTCTGATAAAAGTCAAGTTATCCATAGGGAACTCATGTGCGAAGATATCTTTCTGGAAAGATAAAATAAACCTAGGAGATAGAAAATTGAAAAAAAGTTGAAGTGGCAGTTGAGTTATTTCTTTTTTTGTTTTTTTTCTTGATTCAACCTGTATTCGACTGCTTTTCTGGCTTCAAAGTATATCTTTGACATAAGCCGGTACAGTTCCTCCTGGTCCATTTTCTCTGAGAGTTTCTTCTGGATAAGGCTGGCAATTTTTTTCGGATCAAATTCTGGCTTATAACCGGGATAGAGAAGAGGAACCATGGTTAAGACTTCAATACAGAGAGCGATTCTTAAAACTTCAGAAAAGCTGAGATCATACTTGTTCACTAAAAATTTGTGATAGTCCTCCAGCCAGTCTGGCAGAAGAACCTGGTATCTTTTGAGCACCTCGACCTCCTGTGAACTTAAGTGGAAGAGAATGATGATAGCAGAAATCTCGCTAAAAACAAGATAATTTTGACTTGACAAAGTCATTTTTCGGAGTAAATTAATAAGCATTCAGTAGTATTTATATTACTACTTGTGAGAATCAGATTCATATAAGATAAAGGGAGAGTAATTCAACCATTTGAGATAGAGGATTCTTCTCCTGCGAATTGGCCATCAAGGTGGACAGCAAAGGGGAGGTTGAGCGGGTTGACTGTGTGCTTTCCCCGGATCCTCACACAGTGAGTAGTACCGCCTGTTGAGCCGCCACCCACCGCTCCTATCCAACCCGCGGTAAAATTTCTTGAATTTTTGCTTTCGTTTTCCCGTCTCCTCGCTGCAATCGGAATCTGATTGAAGAGTGGTTGGATTGAATTTTTTCTACCTGGTATAATATCTTTACATAACCAGGACCGGAAAAAAATGAGAAAATATATATTCGTTTCAGCGCTTATTTTCGTGTTCACAGTCTGCCTCCCCCTCAAAGCCCAATGGGCCGTGCACTATGGGGGAACCGAAGATGATTGGGCGAATTCCGTTCAGCAGACCTCCGACGGAGGATATATCGTTGCGGGAGGCACGGAGTCCTATGGGCTGGGGAATTCGGACGTCTGGGTACTCAAGCTGTCTCTGGCAGGGGATATCGAATGGCAGCGCACATTCGGTGGAAATGAAAATGAGGAGGCCTATGCTGTTCAGGAAACCAGCGATAGCGGATTCATCGTTGTCGGCTACACGGAATCCTTCGGAGAAGGCTTATCCGATTCTCTGATACTCAAGCTCAGCGCTGATGGAGACATTGAGTGGCAGTACACCTGCGGGAGAAGCGGGGATGACTGGTGGAATTCCGTGCAACAGACAAGTGACGGAGGATACATCGTTGGCGGCGGCTCGGATGCATTTGGGTATGGAGGAGAGTTCGTTTTCTGGGTAGTGAAGCTAACTTCGGTTGGAGACATTGATTGGCNNTTGGCAGTATGCGTATTCCACTGGCGTGAACTGCTACCTAAGGTCCATCCAGGAAACGAGCGATGAAGGATACATCGTTGCAGGTCACATGGAACCTTCGATTATCGGCGGGTATGACCTTTTGATCCTCAAGCTGTATCCAACAGGCCTGATCGAGGAGCAGCGTTATTACGGAGGAGTCCAGGATGATTGGGCGAATTTCGTTCAGCAAACAGAAGACGGAGGATATTTTGTTGCCGGCTACACGGGCTCTTTTGGAGCCGGAGGTTGGGATGTCTGGGTTTTAAAGCTGGATTCTTTCCTGGATATNNCTTACGGAGGAAGCCAAGATGATTGGGGCACTTCTGCCCAGCAGACCAGCGACGGAGGCTTTATCGTTGCCGGCTGCACGGAGAGCTTCGGTGCGGAATTTTCGGATTTCTGGGTGCTCAAGATTTCTTCCCTGGGTGTTATCGAATGGGAGACAACCTACGGAAAAGGCGATGAGGCCGCATTTTCTGTTTCTGAAACCGATGATACCACCGGATTTGTCGTGGCCGGGACGACAGGGTCTTATACGGCTGGGGGCCTGGATCTTTTAGTCCTGAAGCTTTACTCTGACGGGACGATCGACCCGTCATGCGTGTTGCCGGGAAGCTCGAATGCGGTCGTTAAAAGCACCGATGCTGCATTATCGACCACCTTGATTGCCCCTTTCAGTACGGGAGTCACTGCTGAAATCTCTGTCGTTCCCTCTCAGGAAAGCGATTCAGATGCCTATTTGATCTGTGAAGACCTGATGGAAATCTCGGGGTACGTGAGAACCGAGGGGGGAACAGGTCTGGAAGGCGTCACTATCACGTTTTCTGGAGGAGAAGGCACGGCGACAACGGATGTGAACGGATATTATTTGCATGAAGTCAGTTTTGGCTGGTCGGGAACAGCCACTCCTTCACTGGATGGGTATGAATTCTCACCGGAGAGCCGGGAATACACAGAAGTCACATCTGATCAAACCGATCAAGACTACACGGGTTACTTTCTGTATGTCATTTCTGGCGTTGTCACTGATGGAGGAGGCGGTGGGATAGACGAAGTCACCATCGCATTTTCTAACAGCGGCGGCGAGGCCACAACCGCTGCGGACGGAAGCTACACACATACTGTGAAAGAGGGCTGGACCGGTGATGCGACGCCCTCCAAGCCATGCTATACAACATTTGTTCCCTCCTTCAGGCATTACGATCCTGTCTATTCGGATCAAACCGGCCAGGATTATACCGGAACCTTCGTGGCTCCTGTGATTTCGGGTACTGTCCTGATGGTTTCGAGCGCTGCTCCCGTGAGCGGTGTGGTTATGTCCGGGCTTCCGGGAAATCCAACAACTGATGCGTCGGGGAGTTATGCCGCCACGGTGGATTGCCTCTGGTCCGGGACTGCAACTCCTACCAAAGACAGAACGGTATTCTCTCCCAGGGCGCAAAGTTATACTGATGTAAGCACCAGCCAGACAGATGATTATACGGCTTATACGGGCTGGTACATCTCGGGCGTTGTCCAGACCAACGGAGGTGCACCGCTATCGGGTGTAACCATGACGTTTAGAGATGACATAGACACGACATTCATACTCACAGGGACCGACGGCAGTTATTCTCACCTGGTGAGGGACGGTCGAACAGTGACCGTAACGCCTGAGAAGGTGGGGTATATATTCTCACCATCCAGCCGCACACATACGAACGTGACATCTGATATTTCGGGGCAGGATTACACGGGAACAATCATCCAGCACATATTGATAATAAGCGCCGAAGAAGGAGGAACGACTCAGCCTGTGCCCGGTACATATTCATACGACTATGGAACAGAAGTGCAGGTGACTGCTTTAGCAGACGATAAATATGAATTTACCGAATGGTCGGGAGATGTCTTTGAGGGTCACAGACACAACAATCCGGTGACCATTACAATGGATTCAGATAAATCAATAACAGCGCAATTCGATAAAACGTCCTTATGTTTCATTGCTTCTGCCGCTTACGGCAAGACTTCTCATCCGCATGTCGAGATCCTGAGGGATTTCAGGGATCAATACCTAATGTCCCATGCAGCCGGGCGCAAAATCGTTGATTTGTATTACAGGTTCTCGCCCGCTGTGGCGGGATTCATATCCCAACATCTGGTTTTGAGATTGGCAGCCAGGATCCATCTGGTTCCGGTGGTGGCTCTGAGTTTTACAGCCCTTCGTTTAGGCCCCGGAGCTTCGGCAGC
>JABAOF010004103.1_pt1 | contig 19592 bp, 12 predicted proteins | sample 7062171 | NCBI WGS metagenome assembly JABAOF01 (sample SAMN14538628, study PRJNA623070) | marine sediment metagenome | biome: marine biome [ENVO:00000428]; feature: marine pelagic biome [ENVO:01000023]; material: deep marine sediment [ENVO:00002113] | place: India: Gulf of Khambhat ...
TAGCATTGCGATAGTCTGATTTGAAATTGGTCTTCCTTGCTTGCTTTTTTTGTCATTTCTTCCTGAAGGTAAAATTGCTGTAATTTTAAGAAACTTTTTTACTCTTGAGAGATGTGTTGAAGCATTGCAGGTTGATGAATAATGAAGTGGAATTTGATTATCGTTTTTGCCATTGGTGCATTCTTTTTTCTCTTAGGTTTTCTTGTACTGCTAGACCAATATACGCAGATTGGGGTTTGGATTCAATGGCAAGACGTGTTTCATCACGAGACTTTTGCTTTGGCTTTTTTTGCCGTTGGTGTTGGAATATTTATAGGTTCAATATCCCAACTAGTATTACGCGCTTTTAAGCAACTGTAGCAGAACAGAAACTCACTTACCTCTCAAACAAAAAATTGTGTGTGTATGCTCTGGTGGGCACACACATGAAAGCTCGTCAAAAACTTGTTCAATCATAATTTGGATGTTTCTTCGAATAAGTTACGTAAAACCCTGAAAATTATATCTAGTTCTCTTTCTGTAGGTTCTTTTCCTCCATGAACGACCTTATTCCTTACCTTATAAAAGGCACTAGCAACCAAATTAGATATTTTCTTCCCTTTTCCTTTTGCTGCTGAGTCAAGTCTATCAAGTTTCGTTTGCGGTTGATGATGTTAAGCGTGTGCTTGAGAATTACAGTTGGGACTTGAGCAAGATGAAGTATTTAGAGGAAGAGGAGTTAAGGAAAGGTGAACACCCTTGACAAAAAGCATGCTTAATTCTCAGCCGCATAGGTGCTCTTTCGTGTTGGGTTGTTTTTTTGGGATTGAGAAGTGTAAATGATTAAAATTCAAGGGTAGAAAGAGCAGGAGCGACAAGAAATGGAATCTTTATCACATTATTTTTTCCATAGTAAGACTGCAAATATTGCTGCAAACATGATTATGGTGCCCAATATCAACCCGTAAAGCAGCAACGGTGGCTCTGCTGGTGGAGGTGTAGGTGATTTTGTAGGTTGAATGGTGGGAGAAGGAGACTCCGTTGGTGAAGGTAACGGGGTTGCTGTCGGTGAAGGGGTTGGCGATGGAGATGGGCGCGGTGTAGGCGAAGCTGTGGGCGTAGTAGTAGGACTCGGAGAGTGTGTAGGACCAGGCGTGGGAGTGGGGGAAGGAGTAGGAGTTGGTGGAGGGGCTTCACTTTTAACATAGACGTTCATTTTGTTTTCGTCGGAAGTAACGGGGTAACCCCCATCTACAATTTCGTTTTCTGTTAGACTCAACCAGACACCAAAACTGGCTGTGCTGTCTGGATCTATTGTCCGTGTGTCTGTATGTCCAATCAAGTTTGCAGTTTGCATAAGAACATGCTTTGAAGCCCAGTAATCAAGAGCCACAGGATCTGTGCTCGCCATAAGCACGTTAACCCTTGTCGCAGCCTCGTATGGTGTGCTCGGTCCACTGGGTGGGTTGGCGTTTACCCAGATCGCATCGAGTACATTCAACGTTGGAAACCTAGTCTCAACCATTTCGGTTCCCATCCCTCCAGTAGCTACTTTGCTATGGGCGTTCGTCTGCTTAGCGGACACTACACCCATGTAATGCTTCATGGATGCTGTCACTCCATAAATGAAATGAGACTTCAGGACAGGGAAGTTGATTACCTTAAGTTTCTCTCCGTCGTAGCTTTCTGTACTGGGATTCCAGATTCCCATTTTGAAGCTGATATATGTGCCTAAGTCTGTTTGGAACTTTGGATATGACACCTGTATCCCTGTCACTGTGTTGCCCGTCTGATTGACGACGTAGCCGTCGTTCATGTCGCCATCAGAGTATTCGTCTACACTCTGCAGGGTGATCGAGTCCCAAAGGTAAGTTGATACACGATCAGAAACAGCGAATATGTCAACCACGTCTTGGGCCGATTGCGAGTGGTCTTCAGCGTTGTTGTTTGCCCAGTTGAGGCTCCCGCCGTTTCCAAAAGGCCCATACTGAGCTTGTCCATTATCTGCAACCACTATTTCGCCAACAAAATTATCTGGGTGAGATACGATCATTTGTATGAGTTCTTTCAGGAGATCTGTGTTGGTTCCTCCCCTCTCGTTCCATTGGGAGTTTATCTTTATTAGAATCACATCGTTGTTTGCGATTAACCCGTTAGGTCCCTGATTTTCTCCATTTGTGTCCGACTTGTAGAAGAGTAGACCATTGGAACCCATAAGATTTATTAATTCATTAACATGCGCGATTGGGCGTCCGTTCACAACATAAAGGTTTGAAGCGGGAGAACTACTCGCTTGCATCGGCTCAAGTGAAAGATAAAGCTCTTGATTGGGGTCGGCTGCTCCAGCAAGTTGCAGGTTTCCCAGAAACTGGCTGCTGCTTAGCACTATGTTTGCTATCATAAGCAGTACCAAAAGGATTATGCCATTTTTAGAGGTGAATTTCTTTGTTTTTGTCAGCGCCGAGGTTAACCAGAGTGGGATAGATAGACCCAGCAGTATTGAACTGTTTGCCAGAGCTGTTCTCTGACAAGGATATGTCACTCTCGATGGTTTTGTGCCAGTTCGAAAGATGAACCAGATGAGAGATGCTACGCCAAATAAAACTATGCGCTTGTTACAGGAATTGACCTTTTTGGAAGAATGTAATTTATTTCTGTTATTCTTCATCTGCTCTTGGCCTTCAGCAACCTGTTTGAAATTAACCTCTAATGGTTGATAAAGCTTGTTAGTTTTAAACAGCGGGCAAATGCAGAATGGCATTTTGCAAGTTTGCTTTGCTGAAGAGGAATAGTTTACTCAAGATTTGACAGTATATCTAAATTTATAAGGTGACAATTGAATTGTAAAAGATATGGGAACTATAACAATACAAGAAATAAGTTCAAACGAATATACAGAGGCAGCATTTCTGTTAAGCAAAGCATTTATTCTAACAGAATTTTCCAGCCTAGTCGTGGGAGGTAAAGAGGAAAAACATCGGCGAATGTTAGAGAAAGGATTCAAAGACATGTTGGAAAAAAGACCTGGTAAGGTATTTGTTGCAAAAGATGGCTCTCAATTAGTTGGAGTTATGCGCATGATTGAATGGCCAGATTGCCAGAAATCAATCCCGACGGGGTTAGAAAAAATACTTATGCTTCTTTTTGCTCGGGGGGCTGCAAAGCGACTGTTTAAGTTTAGATCCATTTGGAAAAAACATGACCCCAAAAAGCCACATTGGCACATTGATCCGATAGGGGTATTACCAGAAAGACAGGGTAAAGGAATAGGTAGCAAGTTGTTAGCTCATTTTTGTAAAATAGTTGATGATAATATGGCTGCAGCTTATCTTGAAACTGATGTGAATCGGAATGTTATCTTATACGAACGTTTTGGTTTCAAGGTTATTGAAAAGGAGCCTATTTTCTCTGTTACCAATTGGTTTTTGTGGCGTGCTCCAAAAAAATGATGAAAATTATACCTTTAAAAACATCGTCTCTCTTCCCGTTTGGGTTTGGGGATTGAAATTTAATCCAAATGACAATTTCTCAAGATTTGACAGTATATCTCAAGTTAAGGATCAATTTTGGGAAACGGGTATTAGAAAGAAAAAAGAGGTTGCGCTGGAAGTGGCGATGTATCCACAGCAGTCGAAAATACCTCACCTCGGCCACTTTCATGCAATCAGAAAAAAGGGAAGATAGTCGCGGGAGATGTCTCCAGAAATACATGGAAAGGAGATATACCCACTAATTTTGGAATCTACTCACTAATTTTTTACTTCCGCTTTCCAAACAGCTTCTTATAGCATGCAAAAAAACCCACAATTTTCCATAACATTTAATCTATTCTTTATTGATTTGAAAGAGTTATGGAGTATGTTTGATCCATGAAGGCTGCAGCTCTTTTTTCAGGAGGCAAAGATTCACTCTACGCTGTATATTTAGTCGAAAAGCAAGGTGTCGCCGTTGATTATCTTATAACTGTGCTTCCAACTCTGCCTTTGCCGTCTCCTCATGCTGAAAATTTAGCTGCGCTTAAGATCTTGGCAGGCTCAATGAGAAAGAGTTTGGAAATAGTTGATTTTAAAAGAGCGGACGCTTTTCTGGAGGTTCTAAAAACCCTCAAGATTGATGCACTAGTTGCAGGCGATGTCTTTGTTGAAGCTCACAAGTTGGGTCTTGAAGACGTTTGTAGCAAAGTTGGTTTAGAATTGCTTGAACCGCTCTATTCAAGAAACTCATCAGAGCTTTTTGAAGAAATCTTCAGTTCAGAGTTTAAGGTATTAGTGACTGGGGTAAACTTGAAATATTTGGATGAAGAGGTCTTAGGATTCATAATCAATAGTGAGACAAGCAACGACTTTCTATCGAAAATCGGGAGCATCAATCCTTTGGGTGAGAATGGCGAGTTCCACACCTTGGTTCTTGAGTGTCCCCTATATTCAAAATCGTTCAGATTGAAATCTTCAGAGAGGAAAGTGGCAAAAGACATCGCCTATCTCAAAGTTTCCATTCAATGAGACATTGACAAACAATTTGATGTATCCAATTTACCTGAAAAGAATAAACAATTTAAGTATATTTGAGAATTTCTCTAGAAAGAGGAGGTTTTAGAGACGTCGGGTTTGTCGAAAAATCAAAGGTTAATCTTAAAATTTCTGGAAGTTAAGTCCGAGATGACAACAAAAGAACTTGCTGAATTGGTTTTTAGTAAGCCAGTTGAATATAAAACAAAAGAGTACTCCTCAATAAATCGAAGTCTAAACTCTTTAGAGAAACGTGGACTGGTTAGAAGGGTGCAAATTCAACTAAGATGGAAACTCAAAACTAGCAACTAAATAGAAGACAAAATGAGGAATTGATGTTAAAGAGCATCAAAAGAAATATTTAATAAGTAAATATAACCCTTATTTTGAAAACCGCCCTTTAATTGTTTTTACATCCGTTTTAATAAGAACGTCACTTTTGTCTATGAAATTACTAGGCAAAACAAAAATGAAGCTTGCTTTAATTTATGCTGCAAAAAAGAAAAAGGAATTGATGTTTTTAAGGGTTTATTACCGTCTTCTAAGCATTAGAATTAGCACTAATCCAATTGCTACGATGACAACTATGGCAGCTGAACCTAAACCTAACACATACATGTCAGTCATTTGCGCAGGTGGCTCTTCAGGCGGCGGAGACGGTGGAGGTGCGGTTTCTACGTTTAGGGCGGTTACTGCTGATGATGGCCAGTAGGATTTTGATCCAGTGAACGTAGCGTAAACAGTGTATTCTCCTGGAACGAGAGGTGTGAATGAAAGTTTGTAGAAGCCATCGCTGGTGATAGTTGTGCCAACATCGTAGACGTTGCCATTCGGGTCAAGCACACTTACAATGACTTCAACGCCTATTGCATCTGTCGGTTTAGGCTGCTGCATGTACACGTATTCCATCCACGCGGACATGTTATCGTCGCAAACAGCTGGAAGGCCAGCTGGAAAACGAGCAGTCTGTACATATTCCTCTGTACCCGGAGAAATATCCGTGACCATGCCCTCCACCAAAATGGAGCCACCTTCCACTGAAACTTTTGGTGAAGCCGTAATCGTTGTTGCGCTTGGACCCTTGCCGTAACAGTATACTTGGCTGTCATAGCTGTTCCATTCGATCATGTAGCCGTCTGCGTGAGCAGCAGGCATTCGACCGTTGAAACTCAATATGCTCCAGACTAATGATCCATCAGTACAGTTTATGGCAAGCCGTTGAGCCCCTGGAAACAGGGGTGGATTATACATATGGCTCTCTGACACGAAAAGTTTTCCATCACATATGCTCGCCGTGTACCAAAGGGGATATATTCCATAGCCCGTGTCGTATCCAGCGGCTCTAGGTTCAAAAGTCCAAACGATGTCTCCTGTTTCGAGGTCAAGTGCATTTACGTAGCCACCGAAGTCATAAATATAGACGTTTCCGTAGGCAATCTGTGCAGATCGCGAAATATGGCTCCAAGCGTTTCCTGGAAGTTTAACTGGTCCCCACATCAAGGATCCATCGCCAAGGGAGTAACCATAAGCCTCATTCAAATCTTTATTATGCATCACGTAAACCCCGTCGCGTGCAGCAATGATACCAATGTCTTCGTATTTGGGTATTGTTTGGTTTATTGGTCCCCAGAGTTTCTGCCCTGTTTTTGCGTCGTACCCTGCTGTTAATTGGTAGCCATAACTGAGTGAGACAAACATGCCAGCGGAGGGTGAATATCGAAGAAGTATTACATTATCGGTTCTTGCAGCGATGCCCATTGATCCACCCACGGGTGTGGTTCCGATAGTAGTTGGGCGAGGAACTGACCATTCTATTCCGTCAGACCAGTCATAGGTGCCGCTCGGACGGATAGTGATTTGATCAAAGCTTTTACTCATCATTAGTTTGGTTGAGTTCCACTTAACAAGATTGCCACCAGATGTATAATAAGTTACCAATGTCCCCTCCTGCTCTAAGTCCACGTCCATCAAAAATTGTGGGTTTTGAATGCCAGTTATGTTGAACATAAAAACTCCTGTCATTGGGTCATATACGTTGAAGAATGTTGGCATCTGGAAAAATCCCGCGGATTCGCAAGCATATAGGAATGCCCATGAACCATATTCTTGGATCGAATGGTAACGTAGGATTTGACCCATTCTAAGTACTTCGTTGCCTGTTTCTCCCGCAGATCTTGTCCACAGTATTTCTCCTGAATGTATGTCTACAGCTTTCCAGCTTGCTTTTGCAGCATTTGGACCTGCAAACTCAGTGTAGTAGAGTATTCCGTTTAGGATTATAGGCTCGAAAAAGTTTGTGGCTATTGTTGTGGACATGTACTGGCTCATTTGATCAGCACTGATAGGTCCTCCTACTTGGCCTCCGAAATGTGTGGGTTTTGTCCACATTATGTGACCTGTATTTGGTGCTGTGCTGTATGGTTGGAAGTTTCCCATACCATCGTACTGACCAGTAGTAGCAAAAACTGCTGGTGCTAGTCCAAACCAACTTCCGCCTAGCTGCGACCACGCGTAGTTTGTTGCGTAAATTGGGCGAGTCCAGTATTCGGTTGGAAGTGGCGGGCTAGAATACCGGGGGATTTCTTCCTCTTGCACTACAAGTGTCACTTCTTCGCTTTCAGAAGGTTCATAGGTTACTCCACGACTAGCAATTTCTTGTCCAGGGTAATACGCTTTAAAAGTGTATTCCCCTACTGAGTCAGGGGTGTATATGAACCATACCCCGCCTGTAGGATCGGAATCGCGTTCTCCAAGAGTTGATGTATGCCCATCTGGCGTTGTAACTTCTACTCTTATGTCTTGATACATGTCTCCGGAACCACCGAGCCCGGCTGTAATAGGCGGTTTACTTAAAAAGGCGTTAACTTGAACTTCTTGTCCAACGCCTATAGGGTTGGGTGCAGCGTTGAGTAATAGGAACGTGGGAAGGACTTGTCCTTGAACGGATGGAAAAATGGTTGCTATTGTCATAGTTAAAGTCAGTATAAATGTTAAGGTCATTGCAGTTTTCTTTGTTTTTTGTTTCAGAAGCTGCATAATCTTCTTTCTCCTTTATTTTGTGAAAAAGTCTATGGAAAAAAATGTTAATATAATATTGCAGGTAGTTGTTCTACCCACAAACAAAAAACTAAAAAATAATCTCTTCTTTATTGATAGAAAGGGTTTCCAGGGGTTTAAGGAAGGGATGTGGAAAATTCGTAGCTATGAAATCCAAACCCTTAACGAATTGGGTCTTAGTGTTTTGCAGGCAAAGGCATACTTAGCTCTCACTCATTTTAGCTCTGCCAATGTTAAAACAATATCCAAGTTTTCCAATGTAGCTAGATCGGATCTGTATCGAACTCTATCTGCCCTTCAAGAGTTGGGTTTGGTAGAGAAAATAATTGAGTCACCCCTTGAATTCAGAGCAATCCCTCTAGATAACGGGCTTCGTTTACTTTTAAAAAACAAAACTAAAAAGCACATGTTACTAAGGTCAAAAACGCTGCAGTTGATCCGCGTGTTCAAAAAAGGAAGCAAGATTATGTCTTCTGAAGAACAAAATTTTAAGTTTGTTTTGATTCCAAAAGGGGATTATTTCTTGGAGAGAATAAGGGCTGCAATTGCCCAGTCTAACCGGCAAATTGATCTTTTGCTTTCTTGGAAGCGCTTCTCCGTTGGAGCTGATGATGCCGTTACCGAAAGTTTTGATGAGGCTTTGAGTAGAAATGTAAAGTTTCGGTTGATTGTTGAAGCTTTGGAGGAAACTATTGATGCTGATAGGATGGCACATCTTTGCAAGGAAACGTCTAACTGTCACTTCAAATTTATCTCTCACTCGCCCGGATACGAATTCGGTATTTACGATAAAAAAAAGGCTTTTGTTACTGTTAATCCGAAAGCAGATCTGGGAGATTCGCCTGCCTTATGGAGTACCAATCAAAGTTTTGTCTCTTTGATTTCTGATTACTTTGAAAGGTTGTGGTTCACTATTAGCAAAAACGAAGAGAGTGAACTCTCTGACTAGGAAAGCTTGAAGGAGCTCGGAAAAAAGGTTTCCATTTTTTATCTTAACTTATGTTTTAAAGAGACTAGGTATTTTGGAAAACTTGTTATCTTCAATGGTTCATGGAAAGTCGGCTTAGGGTTTTGTAATTATTTTGGATGGGATTGATATGGGGCTTCCGTCGATATACGAACATCTTATGCCGTATTTTCGTGCACATTTTAAGCATAGTTTGGGGTCGCAGAGTTTGGTAGACAAGTATTTCTCGCCGCCATCTGGGGCAATAGCGACAATGACACCTTTTCTTATTTCAACGGCTTTTTTTAGGGCTATGTAGATTATTGCACCTGAGCTTGGCCCTGCGAAGATGCCTTCTTGCAGCGCCAGGAGTCTTGATATTTCTTCTGCTTTTTTGGGGTGTACCTTGTGAATTTCGTCAACTCGTGACTTTTTCCAGATGGAGGGCACGTATTGGGTTTCAAGGTTTTTCAAGCCTTGAATGGTAGTGCCATTTTCTGGTTCTACGGCAATGATTTTGATGCTGGGGTTGTGTTCTTTTAACCTTTTTGAGACGCCCATGAGTGTGCCTGTGGTGCCGATACCTGCTACGAAATGGGTTACTTGTCCTTTTGTGTCTCGAAGGATTTCTTTTGCTGTGGTTTCGTAGTGGGCAAGCACATTGGCTTCGTTTGCAAATTGATTGGGCATGAAGTATTTGTCCGGGCTTTGACTTACTATTCTGCGTGCAAGGTCTTCTGCACCGTCCATTCCTTTTGCTGCTTCACTCAGGATGATTTTTGCGCCTAATGCGTTGAGGATTTGCCGTCTTTCCATGGTCATGTTTTCGGGCATTACGAGAAGGAGGTTATAGTCTTTCACTCGGCATACCATAGCTAAGCCTATACCTGTGTTGCCGCTAGTGGCTTCTATAACAGTTTTATCTTTGTTTAGCTTCCCCGACTTTTCGGCTTGCTCAATCATATATTTTGCTATACGATCTTTAACCGAGCCTCCAACGTTGAATTTCTCAAGCTTAACGTACAATTCGAGGTTATGGTTCTTGTTAAGACGGTTTATCCTAACCATTGGAGTTTTGCCAATTAAATCCAAGATACTTCTTGCAATCATATGATATCGTACATGTGATGTTAATGCACAGGTAAATCGTTTTCTGTTCCAGCGCCGAAGCATGGCTTGACAAGTGAAACCAATGCTTTTTTAAATTTGCTTAAGTAGTTCTTTGGTATGCAGACCATATTGACTCTTGAGACTTTCCTTAGCTTGCTCCTAGCCATAGCATTAGGCGCTATCGTAGGTGTCGAACGAGAAATCACGCATAAGCCCGCAGGGTTACGCACTCATATGCTTGTATCGCTTGGTGCATCACTGTTCACGATTGTATCCACCAGCTTCAGTATAGAACCAGCACGCATAGCTGCTGGAATAGTCGCTGGAATCGGCTTCATAGGTGCAGGAACAATCTGGGCAGAAAAAGACAAAGTCAAAGGCATAACGACAGCCCCCAGCCTCTGGGCAACCGCGGCAATAGGATTAACAACAGGAATAGGAGACCACCAACTAGCAGCCTTAGTAACAGTCCTCGTAGTTATGATACTCGCCTCAAACATACTGCTAGAAAAACTAGGACACAAAAAAGAATAAACCAACAAGAAAACAACATGATTTTTCAATGTTTTTTGGACTAGAATCAACAAACTACACTCTATATCTTGGCTCTAATTGTTACAAAGGAGCTAAGTAATATTGACGTTTTGAATATCAAAATACCGTTTTGCCAGGAAACGCAAGCGTTCTGCGTTTTTACCGTTTTTTCCTATGGCTATGCCTTTATCTTTTGGGTTAACAGCCACTACGGCCATTTTCTTACCGTCGGTTCTTTCAGACACACGAACTTCTCTGACTGATGCTGGTTTCAAGGCGTTCTTTATAAATTGGACTGGATCTTCAGAATATTCAATTATCTCATGTTTTTTCCCAGTCATTCTTTCAAGTGTGTGGATGTTTCTGCCGCCTTTTCCTATAGCAATACCCACTTGACCTTTGTTCACTATGAATATTGCACGTCCCTGCTCTTCGTCGATTATACAGTCTTTGACGCCGGCGCCACTTACACTTTCAAACAAAGCGATATAACGCATTTCGTCGCATGTGATTTTAATACCGCTCGTTATGCATTGCCTCCATCAAATTCTTTCTTAGTGTTTTTAGTTAATTTGAGAATTTCTGAATCACCTGTTTCTTTCACGCTTAATGCTGAAATAATGAATAGTTTGTTGCAGACGGCCGCCAAATCAATTGAAGTGCCTTTATACGTCATGATTGGAACCTTAGAGATTCTACCATAATATTCTATTTGCTCTTTTATGTCTTTTGGGCAGTTAGCGGCTAGAACAATCATCTTAGCCTTGCCAGTCTTAGCGTTATGTAAAGCCGTATTGGTACCGAAAGAAACCTTGCCAGTTTTCACAGCAGTAGCTATTGCTTTATCCATATCAATCATATTTCCGTTTTTCCTCCAGTCTTTTCTTGCTTTTCAAAGGTGGACATGTATAACTCTACCAAACCAGTGCCTATAGGAATAGACTGTCCGACTATTACGTTTTCGGTTACACCTTCCAAAGGGTCGCTTTCGCCTTTTACGGCTGCTTCAACAATGTTCGGAACTGTGATTTCAAAAGCTGCCCTAGCCAAGACGCTTGCTTTCTTGCCACTAATTCCGTGCCTGCCTATCTGCTGCACTTCACCTGTGGAGGTCATCATGTCAGCGACGAGCAGAACGTGGCGGATATCTACGTCTAGACCTTGGTCTTCCAAGACTCCTTTAGCTTCGTTAGTCAAAGCGTTTCTTGCAGCTTCTATTCCAAGCGTTTTAGCTATCTCATGGACGTTGTTTGTGGTTGTTCGTGAAGTATCTACTCCAGAAACCTGCAAAACCTTAGCCAAGTTTGAACCGTCAGTTCGAATAACCCATTCGCCGTGCTCTTCAGTTACCAACACACGTTTTATATCTGGCACTCCTTTAACGTGGAAGTCTGGAACTTTGTTTAGCAGTTTCTTGAGATTTTCAACTTTAGTGGGGATGATATATATGATATCATCCTTTAATTCCACCGTGGCATTTGGAATCTGAAGTTGGTTCTTGAGGTAGTCCATGGTTATTGCTCGGTCCCCCATCATGGGTTTGTTTAACTCAACTACAATTTCTTCGCGCACAGGGTCTTCGTAGATAGCTGAGGCTATAATTTCCAAATTCGTGTAAATTATATTGCGTGCAATTTCTACTGTGCGTTCTTTGCTTTTCCTATATTCTTCTGTCAAATATATTGTCATTATCGGAGTTGACGGAATCCGTCTAGCATCAACTATTTCGATAAGTCGGGGTAAGCCTAAGGTTACGTTTTGCTCTTTGACTCCTGCGTAATGGAATGTTCTAAGAGTCATCTGAGTACCTGGTTCGCCTATTGATTGAGCGGCAACTATACCTACAGCTTCACCTGGTTCCATCAACGCCTTTTTGTACTGTTCAGCAGTAAGTATAACGGCTTTTTCAACGCCCCTTTTGGTAAGCCCAGCTTTAGCTAAACCATGTTTAAGCTGGTCCATAAGTATAGGCGTGAGTTGCCTCTTAACAACCTTTAACTGTTTCTTAATATAATCGGCTGATGCAGCTTTTCCTTTCTCTTCTCCGATTTTTATCTGGCTGATAAGCCTGTTCACGTTAACCGCTAGCCCGTGGTCGCTTTTAGCGGGGTCAACGCCGTCTTCGCCATACATGAACTGGATTATGTCTCCAGCTGAGTCTCGGACAGTGCTGTCGTATTCTAAGCGAATATGCTCCAAAGCGTTGATGAGCCTTCTTTGCATATAACCGCTCTGTTGTGTTCTGACTGCAGTGTCCACCAAGCCTTCTCGACCTCCCATGGCGTGGAAAAAGAATTCAATTGCGTCCAACCCAGTTTGGTAGGAACTGTAAACAAAACCCCGTGCTCTCGGCCGGGGGTCACCATCAACAAAATGTGGCAAGGCTCTTCCAAAATATCCTCTCAGTATCCGTTTTCCACGCACTGATTGTTGACCGACGCAAGCAACCATTTGCCCAATGTTAAGGCTTGAACCTCTTGCACCTGTTCTAGTCATAACTATGCCCGAGTTATCTATTGTGAAATCCTGGTCCGCAATTTCTCCTGCTTCATCTCTGGCTCTGGCAAGTTCATGCATAATATAGATTTCAAATGACTCTTCTAGTGTTTGCCCGGGCAACCGTGGTAAAGTTCCGTTACGGTAGTCTTCTATGTGTTCATCAATTTTCTTCTGAATTTTTTCCATTGATTTCTTGATCTTGTTCTCAGCTTTGGAGGATAGAACAAGTTGGTCATAAGTATAACTAAAACCTCGCATTGTTATGAAAAGTTTCAGCAAACGCGATATTTTGTTCAGGAAATCGCGTCCTGCTTGAGCCCCGTAGTCCTTAATTATGCGGTGCAAAAGGCTTTCAGACTGCTCAGAACCTATAGAACGCCTATCTATGATACCCGAAATAAGCTCACCATTTTTAATAACGACATACGCGTCTCTTTTGCAGTCTTCCTCTTCACATTTGTTACATCCTTGGCAGAGGTTCGCCTTCAAGGAATAATTCAAAGTCTTTGGCAAGAAGAGGCTGAAAATCTGTTTTCCAGACCACATAGGTTTGGGTTCATTGATTTGAGGTTCTGGCAGTGGTCCAAGGTAGCCTGTTGCCGTCAATACCCTAGTAACCTCCTCTTTAGGCATGAGGTTTTCTCGTCTTGTGAAATAATATGCTCCCGTGATGAAGTCGCGTATTGCGCCAATTATGGGTCCTCCAAACCTTGGCGAGAGTATCTGGTCTTGAACCTGCATTAGCAGTAGAGCTTCTGTTCGGGCTTCTTCACTCTGAGGCACGTGAAGGTTCATTTCATCCCCGTCAAAGTCAGCGTTATATGGTGGACATACACAGAGGTGTAGACGAAAAGTCTTGTAAGGCAAAACGCGCACGTAATGCGCCATAATTGACATGCGGTGAAGTGACGGCTGACGGTTGAATATTGCAATATCGCCGTTTTTGAGGTGTCTTTCTACAATGAAACCTAGTTCTACGGCTTCAGCGATTTTGTCTCGGTCCACTACAAATTCAAGTCTTATGCGTTTTCCGTCTGGCCTAATAATGTAAAGGGCACCCGGATACTGTTCAGGGCCATTTACAACCAGCTGCTTCATTTCATCAATATTCCACTCAGTTACTTTCTCGGGAACAGACAAACGCATGGCAACATGTCTTGGAACACCGACTTCGTTTATGTCGAGGCTAGGATCGGGAGAAATAACTGTGCGCGCTGAAAAGTCAACTCTCTTACCTGAAAGGTTGCTTCTGAATCTTCCTTCTTTTCCTTTCAACCTTTGCGAGAGGGTTTTCAACGCTCTTCCTGAACGGTGTCGTGCCGGAGGTATTCCAGAAGCTTCATTGTTAAAGTAAGTAGTTACATGGTACTGTAGAAGCTCAGATAGGTCTTGAATGATGAGTGTTGGTGCACCTGCTTCCATGTTTTCCTTAAGCCTCTGGTTAATTCGAATGATATCAACAAGTTTATGAGTTAAGTCGTCTTCCGAGCGGATTCCTGACTCCAGCGTTATGGAGGGGCGAACATAAACAGGAGGCACAGGCAAGACCTGTAAAACCATCCATTCAGGCCTTGCTACAACGGGATTGAATCCTAAAAGTTCCAAATCCTCATTCGAAATTCGCTCTAATCTTTCCCTTATCATGCTGGGAGTCAAGGGTTCGGAACCTGCTTCGGTTTGCTCTATGAATTTGGTAGGTTTCTCAAACGTGATTTTGTACTGGCTAGCTGCACAGTACGGACATTGCTTGCCCTTAATTTCCTGCATTATAGTTTTATACACTGAGTCAGGTATCGTACCTAAAAGTACATTGTACCGCTCAATTCGACCCTGAACCTTCTTCACTTTTTCCTCCGGCAAGAGTATTCGCCCACAACTTCGGCAGGTAGACTTCAAGAGTTCATGAATTATTTTCGTAAATTCAATGTGTACTATTGGTACTGCCAGTTCAATGTGCCCAAAGTGTCCTGGACATCGGATCGCAGTATTACCGCAGGTTTTGCATCTCTGCCTAGGCTCCAAGGTGCCTAATCTGCCATCCATTAAGCCCGCAGTGATTGGAGCTCCGTCTTCATCGTAAGTGTCTGGTGTTTGAATTTCTACAACTGATTGCTTACGCAAGTCTTGCGGTGATATCAAACCAAAAGATATTTCGTCGACAACTTTGTGAATCGATATTTCTGAAGACATTCTATGCTTTCTCCTTTAAAGTCAATTTTGGAGTGATACACAAGCTCTGAAGTTCTTGCAACAGAAGTTTGAAAGCGTAGGAAACGATTACGGGGGAAATTTTGGCTTTTTCATCGCAAATTTTGCAGACGTATTTTCTTTGCTTCATGTCGAAATAAGATATCTGACCGCAGTTTTCGCAAATATAGAGCGTATACTTGTCAGATTCCTCCAGCAGCCTGTCCCTAAGCAGCATAGCTGCGCCGTGACCTATGAGGCAGTCTCGTTCCATTTCTCCAAATCTTAGACCTCCGCCTCTTGCTCTGCCTTCAGTAGGTTGCCGAGTTAGCATTTGCACTTGTCCACGGGCTCTGGCGTGTATTTTATCGGCTACCATATGATGCAATTTCTGGTAGTAAACTATGCCGACGAAGATTTCAGCGACGAACTTCTCTCCTGTTGTACCATTATAGAATACTTCGCTTCCCGTGTGGCTGAATCCCAGTTTTACAAGATCTTTCCTAATTCTATCGGGTCCTTCATTTGAGAATGGGGTGCCATCCAATGGCTTTCCTTTTGCAGCTGCAACTTTTCCCGAAATTGATTCGATGAACTGGCCAATGGTCATTCTTGAGGGTATGGCGTGAGGGTTGATTACTATGTCTGGAACGATGCCTTCGTCTGTGAATGGCATGTTTTCTTGTGGTACTATTAAGCCTATGACACCTTTTTGTCCATGGCGAGAGGCAAATTTGTCTCCTAACTCTGGAACACGTTGGTCGCGGACTCTGACTTTTACGAGTTTGCTTCCTTCTCCTGACTCTGTCACGAAAATTCCGTCAACGATACCTGTTTCTGAGGGGCGCATATCAGTGGATGTATCGCGCATGGAAGGTCCTTTAACTTCGAATTCTTTGTATTCTTCAAGGAATCTGGGCGGGCTTATTCTTCCGATGAGCACGTCTCCACCCACAACTACAGATTCTAAGCTGATTACTCCATCGGGTTCAAGAAGTCTGTAATATTGTTCTCCTCGGTATCCGCGGGTTCCAGGTTCGGGAACTTTGAACTTGTCTTTTAACCCGCCTAAATACTGGCGGCATTCAGCCTCATATATACGATAGAATGTAGAGCGGGCTAGACCTCTTTCAATTGAGGCTTTATTAAAGACTAGCGCGTCTTCCATGTTGTAACCTTCAAAGCTGAGCACGGCAACAACGCAGTTTTGTCCTGTAGGCCGCTGTTTGTAACCCATGATTTCCATAAGTTCAGTTTCAACCAAGGGCACTTGCGGATAATGCAGAATGTGTGACCTTGAATCCACACGATGATGGAAGTTTGTTCCGTAAATTCCAAGCGCCTGTTTAGCCATAGCAGCTTGATAGGAGTTGCGCGGAGACTGGTTGTGTTCCGGAAAGGGTATAGTTGAAGCGCAGATTCCCAGAATCGTGTAAGTCGCGATTTCAACATGTGTATGCTCTGGAGTAACCTTTCCGAGAGATACAGCTATGTAGGCGTTTTCTTCTTCTTCAGCGTCTAAATATTCGATTAAACCGTTTTTGATGAGGTCTTCCCAACCCCATTCTCCGATACCTATTTTTTCCAGATGAGTGGGCTGAAGTTTTGGAATGTCGTTGTCAACGATTACGAGAGGGCGTCTAACTCGTCCTTCATCGCAGTTGGCGTGCACCTCTTCCATTTCAGTTTTCGCCTTCGAGAAGTAGGTAATGTTTACCTCAGTTGAGATTTCACCGGCTCTTCTTTTCTCTCTAAAAGTTTTAACCATGTCTGATGCTGAATGGCAGTATCCGATAATGCTTCCGTCAACAAATACTTTCGCGCCAGATGTTCTTAAATCCGCGTTAGCCTCATAAGCTGGAATCGTGCCCATCTCGAAAAACAGTTGCTTGATTTTCTCGGCATTAACACCCACCGAAATTGACGCGGATAAAGCCAAGTTCTTGACCAAACCACAGTTGGATCCTTCAGGGGTTTCATTGGGGCATAATCGTCCCCAGTGAGTTGGGTGCAAGTCTCTAGCTTCGAAGTTAGGTTGACTTCTACTTAATGGTGATTGGAGCCTCCTTAAGTGGCTAAGGGTGGAAATATAGTTTGTTCGATCCAGAAGCTGGGTTATGCCAACTCTGCCTCTGCCCCAGTTTCCAGTTGCAAGCGCATGCTGAAACCTTTCAGTTATTATGCCTGGACGGACTGCCGCGGACACAGTTATGATTGGCCCTTTTACACCTATACGCTCAAGCTGATACTTGATATCACGAGTTAGGTTTCTGAAGGAAACACGGAAAAGATCTGCAAGCAGTGGTCCCGCGAGCCTTAGACGTTTGTTTTTGAAATGATCTTTATCGTCTGTTTGTCTTCTTCCAAGCTTAAGTTGGATAACGCGGTAGGCCATTTCTCCAAGGAAAATGGCTTTTTCCTGCCTATGGTTGCTGCTCCTGCCCAAATGCGGGAGGAAGTTTTTGTCAAGGGCTGTTTCAGCTTTTTGGAGGCGGTACTCTTCGACTTGTCCGTGGGCCACACGATTCCCAATGAATAGCATAGCGTCACTTGGTGTTTCTACTCCTATGGCTTTCTCGAATGAAGGGCCAAGAATGCTTTGCAGGTCTTTATCTAGAGAAACAGCTTCAGCGATGTCTTTGTCTTTTTCGAGGTTTAAAGCCCGCATTATAACTACAAAGGGAATTTCGGTGGGTACGCCAGGCATCGTAACATAGATAGCATCATCTGACTTCAGTTTCAGCTCTATTCGTGCTCTGAATCCTACAGTTGTTGAGAATATCTTAGCTTGATAAACGGGTGAGGTACCTTTTTCATCTATGTCTACGATTACACGGTTTGGTGCGAGATCTTCCATGGCTACTATGACCCGTTCAGAACCGTTCACTACGAAGTAACCGCCTGGATCGTCTGGGTCTTCTCCTGCGGAGACAAGCTCGTCTTTTGAAAGCTGGGATAGGAAGCAGAGTTTTGATTTGAGCATTACAGGGATGTTGCCAATATAAACCAATTCGGTATCTTGTTCACGTCCGTCTATTACGGGCGTCATTTCAAGGGCTACGGGGCATGCGTATGCCAAGTTTCTAAGGCGGGCCTCCATAGGGTAGATTTCGTGTTTGGTACCGTCAACTTCCGTTGCGTAAGGCCCTGTTATTCTTGATTGAGGGTCAATAATCCAGATTTGTCCAAGTTTCACTTTATAGGGGTTATCTGGAACTTCGATGGGAATTTCGTTAACTTCATCTACTACTTCTTGTAAGCCGTGGTCGATGAATTCGTTGTAAGAGTCAAGATGTTGCCTTACTAGTCCTTTCTCGTCAAAGAAAGTTTTTAATAGGAGGTGAATGTCTTCTTTTTGAAATTCATTCATTTTTTGCTATTCTCCCGCAAATGTAAATTTGTAAATAGTCATTCTGATTTTTTTAACGCGGGTTTTTCTCAAACTTACAATTTCCTCCGATGTTGGAGTTTCCAACTCGAAAAAGATTTTCTACGTTTAAAGAGCACAAACACATGCTACATAGCTCACTAATAAACTTTTTTGTGTTTATACGCACAAACAGCGGTTTTCTTGACTTTTTTAGAGTTGCTAGAGGCTAATAACTTTTTTGAGTGGCGTTGCGCCCTGCAAAACCTAAATAACGTACAAATATGAGGTAGAAGGGGCAAAATCGGTAAGTAGCAAGTTTTTCTGGTTAAGACAGCAGCAAATGTCAATCGCTAAGGTTTGATAACTGCGCGTTTTTTAATATGCAGTTTGTATGCAACTGATTCGTAATGTATTTTCTTTTTTATGCTTTTTTATGAGTTGAAGCAGCATTTCATCTATCTCGTAACCTCTGCTGTTTCTTTTGTTACGAATGGCAAATTTAGTAGTTGCATCTGAGCCAAGAAAGGGGTCGAGCACGGTATCGCCTTTTACGCTGAACATCCTAATGAGTCGGTTAGTTATTTCGTCTGGATAGGCGGCGGTTCTTCTTTCGATTTGGCTTGTTGTTTGGCGTGTGCCTAATACATTCCATATTTGCGTGAACTATTCATCGCGTTGCTGTTTTGTAAAAGCAATATCATACCGGATAGGATTGGTTGGGAAAAAGGCGGAACTTGCTGTTTAATGTACGCGTAGCGTCGTCTATATTTATGCAAGCTATGCCGCCATCTACAAGGACACGGTAGGTTTCACACTATGTTTTGGCGAGGGCTTCGTGCATGGCTTCGTAGATTTGGGTTATGGTTTCTTTTTTGCTGTCTACTTCTAGTTTTTGTCATAAGGTGGCTATTTTCGGGTTTAGCGTGGCGAATTGGTTGTCCCACATTTTTATCATAGGATAGGGCGGTGAAGTTACCATAAGGTGGATGCTGGAGTCTGCGAGTTCGGGCATTTGCTGGCTATTGGCAAGGATTATTTGATGTTCCGTTTGCATTTGGTGTTCTCTATTTTATACTTGCGCAAGTTTTTTTTACTTTTGTGGTGAAGAATTTAGTAGAATTTTTCAATAATTTTATAACGGATATACACTAGCACAAATAAAGGGTGCAGTCATTTTTCAAGTAAAAAGATACCTTTTCAGCCCTAAGCATGCAAAAAAATTAACTGATGAACAACTTGAAAGTGGGAAATCATTAATAAGAAGGAAAAAACAAGTTTTGTTAGTTTTATGCTACGGTAACCAAGCCAGGTCAAAGGTGAAGGACTCAAGATCGACGCTTTGACTTGAGCGCCCTATGAGAAATCCTTTCCCGTAGGGGTTCGCAGGTTCGAATCCTGCCCG
>JABAOF010013963.1_pt6 | contig 19591 bp, 18 predicted proteins | sample 7062171 | NCBI WGS metagenome assembly JABAOF01 (sample SAMN14538628, study PRJNA623070) | marine sediment metagenome | biome: marine biome [ENVO:00000428]; feature: marine pelagic biome [ENVO:01000023]; material: deep marine sediment [ENVO:00002113] | place: India: Gulf of Khambhat ...
CAGCTAATACGGGTTTCCGACGACGGACATCTCTGGACGCAGGGTTACACGGCAAACCTGGTGCCCGGCGAAATCTTCGGGGTTCAGGTGGAGATCGCCGAACAGGTCGCCGGGGCGTTGGACGTCACGCTGCTCGAGCCTGAACGCCGACGCCTGGCAGCAAGGCCCACCGACAACATGGAGGCGTACGACTACTACCTGCGTGGCAACGACTACTACGGTCGAAGCGTAGCAAGCCAGGACCACCAGATTGCCATCCAGATGTATCAGAAGGCGGTCGAGTTGGACCCGGACTTCGCTTTGGGGTACGCTCGCCTCTCGAGGGTCCATTCGAGGATGTGGTGGTTCTTCTATGACCGCACCCAAGAGCGTCTGGCAAGGGCAAGGGGAGCGGTGGACAGGGCGTTGAGGCTCGATCCCGACCTGCCCGAAGCACATGAGGCTTTGGGGTGGTACCACTACTGGGGTCACCTGGATTATGACCGTGCCCTGGCCGAGTTTGCCGTTGCACAGAAAAGCCAGCCCAACAGCAGCGACCTCCTTCTGGGAATCGGGGCCGTGCAGCGGCGGCAGGGGAAGTTCGTGCAGGCATTGGCCAATTTCGAGAAGGCTGTAGAGCTTGATCCGCGCTCGGCAGCGAACGTCGGCGACCTCGCGGGCACACACTTCCTGTTGCGCAATCCTGCGGAAGCAGCGCGGTACTTCGACCGCGCCATCTTCCTGAGTCCCGATAGGGCCGATCCCTATGCCGAGAAGGCGGGGTGGGTACACCTCCGTTTGGAGGGCAGCACGGAAAGGGCGCGGGAGGTGCTGGAACAGGCCCGCAGCCTTGGCCTCGCAGAACACCCCGCGATTGCATACACCTGGGTCTTGCTCGAGATATGGGATGGGGGATATCGGGAGGCGTTGGACCGGCTCGCCTCGGTCTCGTCAGGAATTCTTCTTGAAGATCAATTCCTCTACGTGCCCAAGGCCCAACTACATGCCCAGACCTACGGTCTCACGCGGAACCGGCAGCTCGAGCGAGCCTATTATGACTCGACGCGCGCCATTCTTGAGGCCAGGATTCAGCAGCGTCCCGATGATGAGCGCTATCGGAGTGCTCTGGGCATCGCCTATGCCGGTCTCGGCCGCAAGGAAGACGCGATCCGCGAAGGGGAGTTGGCTGTTGAGTTGCTTCCCATGAGCAAAGAAGCGTGGCGAGGTGCTTACAGGGTGGAAGACCTGGCGCGTATCTACGCCATGGTGGGCGAGTACGACGCCGCTATTGACCAGCTCGAGGGCCTGTTGGCTGTTCCCTCGCCCACCGCCGTTCCAATGCTCAGGATCGATCCCACCTGGGCTCCCCTGCACGACCATCCACGCTTCCAAGCCCTGCTCGCCAAGTACGAGAACTGACGAGTCACTCCGCAAGCACCCACCGTTACCAGATGACGAAGCGGAAGGGTCATTGCGCCGGGCAGATTGATCGCGGGTAAACCCGCGGCTCGGCTATTCTGTCAGTCAACTGACGCCCAGCCGTCGCTTGAGCGATAGGCCAGCCGAGCCGCGACGGGAGTAGCGAACGCACCACGGGCCTCCACACCGGAGGCCCGTCAGTCGTGCATGAGATCTCCTCCCCCTCCTCCTGCAGCAATCAGAGGCGATGCCAGGGAGGACGCAATAGCTTACGACCCGAGGTGTGAACGAGCCTCAGGAGACAAGGAGGGACCCGATGACCCGTACCGAACGCTCCGCGCTAGTGACGATGGCCGTGCTGTTGCTTATGGGCTGCGGTGAACGGCCACGCGAGGCCGCGGAGGAGTACGCGCCGACCATCGACCCGGCCCGGTTCGTCGCTCAGGTGGACAACGAGTTCTTCCCGCTGACCGCCGGCACCACCCTGATCTACGAGGAGGCGGGAGGGGGCGAGCGAGTGGAGACCTACGTGACCCACGAGACCCGAGAGGTCATGGGCGTACAGTGCGTCGTGGTCTACAGCAAGGAGTTCGAGGACGACCAGCTGACTGAGGAGACATGGGACTGGTACGCGCAAGATCAGGACGGCAACGTGTGGTACTTCGGCGAAGACACGAGGGAGTACAAGGACGGTGAGTTGGTCGGCACCGGCGGCTCCTGGGAGGCCGGTCGCGACGGAGCGCTGCCCGGCATCATCATGCAGGGCGCGCCCCAGGTCGGGGTGTCGTACCGCCAGGAGTACTACGTCGGGGAGGCCGAAGACATGGGCGAGGTGCTGAGCCTGAGCGACAGCGCCACGGTGCCGTACGGCACATTCGGTGGCGTCCTCGTCACCCGAGACTGGACGCCGCTCGAGCCCGGTGATGAGGAGCGGGGGTACTATGCCCGCGGCGTGGGCCTGATTCTCGAAATCGAGGAAGACGACCGGCTGGAACTCGTGAGCGTGAGCCAGGACTCGACTGACGCCTCGTGATTCGAGGTCTCCACTGCCTGCCCCGGCCATTAGGCTCGGGACGTGCGCCCCAGGACTCATTGGGGGTCTGCGTCCACAAGCCTCGCTCTGCGGACAACGACATGGAGAAGGACTAGTGGAGCGTATCCTAGGTCGTGTTGGCGGCACGGCTCCGACGCACACCGCGGCTGAGGTTGCCGGAACCAGCCAGACCATGTAGGTTGGCGCTCCCTCACTCCGTATGCGCCAACGAACTCGCCCTGTGAGCATCCCCTCCCCGCTGTCCACCTCAGCGCGCAGCGATCGCTCTCGGCCGCTACACCATCGCATCGTCCTGACTATCTGCCTGCTGGTGTGCATCGGGGCTACCACCGCTGCAGCGCAGGAAGCGCCGGACCGCCCGCTGGCGACCACGGGCCAGGTACTGTCCTTCGCCGGCGCGGGCGCCTTCTTCGCCACGTCGGTCGTTCTCGACCTCACCGAGGGCCCGCCTCACTGCGCACCGTGTGATCCGGCCGACGTACCCTCCTTCGACCGCTGGGTGATCCGCCCGGCGCAGACCGAGTTCGCGCGAGCTAGCGACGTGCTCTTGATAGGACTAGGTGGGACAACGCTGTGGGACACATGGCGCGGGCCCGACGGCCCGCGACGCAGCATCATCACGCTGGAAGCCGTCGCATGGTCGTTGGGCGTGGTGGAGCTGAGCAAGGCACTCATCGGTCGTGAGCGGCCGGTGATGTACACAGACGACGCCATCGAAGCGGCAGACAAGGTTAAGAACCTGCGCTCCATGCCTTCGGGACATACGGCACTGGCCTTCGCATTCGCCACCAGCTACTGGCTGAACAATCCCGAGCGGGGAGTCGCACCGAAGGTGTTAGCGATAGTGGCCGCGGCGGGCGTGGGCGTGTCCCGAGTCGCAGCGGCCAAGCATTTTCCCTCGGACGTCGTGGTCGGGGCGGCGCTCGGCACACTGAGCGCCGTCGTCATCCACGAGATTCGGTTCTGACGTCAACGAGCCCGGCCAGCCGCAGAGCCTCCGCTTCAAGTTTGCGTCTCGTGGCGGCCTTTCCTTCCCAGCACCCTCCGACACAGTAGAGAAAGACGACAAACCGCCGTGCATTTCATCGTGACAGCGCACGGCACCGCCGGTAGCTTCTCCCTGTGAGAACCGTTCCCTCGGCGTGGGAGAGTGAACAATGCGGACACTGGGAATCTTGCCAGCGGTGGCAGCGCTGGCGCTCGCGCTCGCCGGGTGCCGGCAGCAAGCCGGACCGCTGTCTGACGAGGACATAGCGGCGATCCGTAGCCTCGGCGAGCAAGAGCTGGTTGAAGTACTGCTGGCCGAGGACTGGGCCGGTTTCGCAGCAGGGTTCACGGAGGACGCTGTCCGAATGCCGCCAAACGAGCCACTGCATCAAGGACGGGAGGTCATCGAGCAGTGGGCCGCGGCCAACTGGGGACCGCTCACGACAACACAGTTCAGCCAGACGGCGTTGGAAATTGATGGGCGCGGCGACCTGGCATACGCCCGCGGGTCCTATTCCGTGACGGTGGAAATACCAGGGGTGCCCGAGCCTGCCTCGGACGTTGGCAAGTTCCTCGCCATCCTCCGCAAGCAGGAGGACGGGGGATGGCTCGTTTCCGTCGCCATCTTCAACTCCGATCTGCCGCTTCCCGAGTAGCGGAGCGCAGCCAGAGATGCGCTGAAGGTCAGGCGGCGCCCGACGCTACTGACTGTCGACTCCTCTTGCGGCAGCGCCCCCGGCTGGTCTGCACCGGCCTCGCCCAACATCTTTGGCCTAGCTCCCGACGGAGTCAGGTGTGCCCGCAATGCCTCGCGAGGACTGGCCGGCCAGAGTCACGCAGCACATGGACGAGCACCGCCGCGGCGATATGGTCAAGGCGGCGGTGATCGTCCTGGTGGCCGCGGTGATCTGCGGCTACGTGATCGGCCTCAAGCTCGAGTCCTTCATGGGCTACACGTATACCACGGGGGAATGGAGCCCGCTGTGGGGCACCGTCGGCGGCGTGATCCCGCTACTGGGTGCGCCGCGCCTCTACCGCTGGATCAGGGCGCGTCGGGCGAGGAGATTCTGGAGCGGTTAAGGCGCGGATGGTCGGAAGCCGCAATAGGCGACATGGGGTGACAACCGCTTGCGCGCTCACGCGGCGGATCCTGAGGACCCTCGTCTGGGCGCCTATCGCCGCAGCCGCAACAGTCTTCGTATCCCCTCCCGTTGCGGCCCAGGCGGTCACCGGGGTCGTGCAGGAGGTCCAGACCGGACAGCGCATCCCGAGAGCCGAGGTTCTGCTTCGCACTCTCGACCTGCGGGTCGTGGCCCGAGGACAAACCGACGAGCACGGTCTCTTCATTCTCCCCGCCCCTCGAGCCGGCACATACTCGCTGGTGGCGCGAAGGCTGGGCTATCGCGCGGCCACGGCCGAACTCGTGCTCCAGACGGACCGGCTCGTGGAGGTTCGTGTGAGCCTCTCCCCCGTGGCTGCCGTGCTGGATCCCGTGATGGTGATCGGTGAGACCGCAGCGACGCCGGGACAGCGGGAGTTCCTCTCTCGACGCCACCTGCCATGGAACTACTCGTTCGATCGTGGCGAGATCGCTCAGATGCGTGTCGGGACCATCGGCGAGGTGCTGCAACTTGGAGCGCCGCTCGCGTCAATGCGGTGCATGCGGGTGTACTTCGACGGGTTGCCCTCAAAGAGCGTGTCCGACCCGCATTTTGGAGTGGCTTACGGGTACGGCGACATCCCGCTCGACTGGGTGTATGGCATCGAGGTCTACCTTCAGTATACCGATATCCCCCTGAAGTACCGCGATCCGGTGCGCGATCCGGCCGGGCGATGCGGCGCTATCCTGGTGTGGAGCATCTTCTCGACCGAACCCCAGCCAGCGTTCTACGGCGTCGCGTTGGGAGCGAGCGCGGGACTCGAGCGCACCATGCTCGAGCTCGCCTGGCGCCCGTCCTGGTCTGGTCGCTACGTGTCCGCCATCCGAGCGCGCGTGGGCGAATACGATCCCCTCCTGTTGTTCGGGGCCGACGAAGCAGGCAACGTGGGGTACTCGGGAGCCAAGCGGCTGTTCGGCTCGGTATACCTTGGCAAGCAGGGCCCGGCGCCGTTCTTGCCGTGGCGAGAAACGGTGTACGCACGGCTGGCCATCGGTGCGTCGGTGTACGGCGGCGAATCCGACACCGGTGTCGGTCTCAATTTCGGGGCGGGGCCGGAAGCTGCGGTGGGAGCCTACCTCACCAACTGGACGGTGCGGCCGTGGGTCGAACTGCGTACCGGCGTGGAGTACATCACGCAGGCAGGATTCACGTGGATCCGGCCCGCATTGATGTTGGGCATCGAGTTCGGCGGGCGATAGCGGCGGCCGCGCGGCAGATCCGTTCAGGTTGGCGTCGCGGCATGGATCAGGCGCCTGGCACTGTCGGGTATGTGGCTGGAGCAGGTCCTGCTGGCCGAGGTGCCGCACCGCCAGGTAGTGCTAGCCGTACCCAAGCGGCTCAGACCCTACTTCCTATACCATCGCACCCTGCTGGGCGATCTCTCGCGGCTATAGGAGCCCACTCATCGTCTCCAGCTCCACGCCGGGAACCATGATTCCGCTTCCCTCTATTCGCCTTCGCAAGCAGGTGATGGTCTGTCCACGTCTAACGATACAAGAGGTATGGTACGATCAGCTCCTCGAATCCGGCGATCCCCGCTTGCGCCTCCCGCGTGATCTCCTCTGGCTCAACGCCGGCATCAATCGCCAATCGCAACTTGTCATTTCCCCAGAGAATGTCGATCGGCATCTTCTCTGTTTCATACTCGTACGGTGGTGGCCGCCAAGCGAACTCGCTGGCCAGTTGCCGCACCGCATGGAGAATCGCAACGGCTGTCTCTACCGGCCTGAACTCGTTACGATCGAAAACGTGTAGCTGCGCTCCACCACAGAGTACCTGCGCATGTTTCTGGAATGTGGGTTCAAAGCTGCACTGTCTGAATGCCACCCCCGGTAGCTCGAACCCACGCAAGGCCGCAACCAGTCGGTGCGGGTCCAAGAATGGTGCTCCGAACATCTCGAACGGACGCGTGGTACCGCGTCCCTCCGACAGGTTCGTCCCTTCAAGTAGCACCATCCCCGGGTACACGACGCAAGAGTCGAGGGTTGGCAGGTTGGGGCTAGGTATCACGAATGGGAGTTCCGTCTGGTCGTACCACTGTGCCCTATTCCATCCAACACACGGCACGACATCCAGCTGACAGCCGATACCGAAGGCCTCGTTAGCCAGCCGCGCTATCTCACCGGCAGTCAGGCCGTGGCGTAACGGCAATGGGTGTAGTCCAACGAACGACTCGAAGCCAGGCTCGAGCACCGCACCTTCTCTTGCTGCTCCAGTGATTGGGTTCGGGCGATCCAGCACCACGAACTCGACTCCCGCATCGCGACACGCTTCCATCGCCAGCGTCATGGTCCACACGAAGGTGTAGACGCGCACTCCCACGTCCTGCAGATCGAATACGAGGGCGTCGAGGCCGTCGAGCATCTGAGGAGTCGGCTGACGCACCTCCCCGTAGAGCGAGTACACAGGAATGCCGAGCCGCGGATCGAAAAACGACTGACTCTCGATCATGTTGTCCTGCTTGTCGCCGAAGAAGCCGTGCTGCGGTCCGAACAAGGCAGAGATCTCGAATTCCGCGGCGCGTAGAGCATCGACCGATGCCGTGAGATCGGGCGTGACCGACGCTGGGTGAGTCAGCAACCCCAGTTTGGCCGACTTGAGTTCCGGCCGGGCACATGAGAGCAATTCCGTAATGCCCGTTCTTACCATCGACTGAGTCGTCGTGCACCCATGAGCCGTAGCCACACTCTATTCAGCCCTCAGCGCCTCCGTCGGTGGGACCCTGCTTGCACGGTGCGCCGGCAACAAGATGGCGAGCAGCGCCACACCCAGGAGTAATAGTGCAGTGGTCATGAGTGTGGAGATATCCTGCGGCGTGACCTCATAGAGTAGCGATGTCAGCACGCGTGTGCCCCAGGAGGAACCAAATCGGTAGTCACGGTGTAGATGGAAGGCCGCCCGCGATCTTGAACGAGTACGCGTACTCACAGGGTCGCGCGGCTTCGTCCTGCAGAGCCTCGGGCAGTGTAATGGTAAGGCCGTCGCTGGCGTCGTAAGACCAGGACAGGGGCTGATCGTAGCCGAGCAGGTGGATCTCCGAGCCGGCCTGGGGCTGCACGTGGTGCAGGGTGAGCTGACGGCCGGGCCAGCCTAGGCTGACGGCGTATATGTGGTCGCCCACCCGCGTGTAGCGGACCCTGTCACCATCTCGATGGTTGGTCCACGGCCGGCTGCCATAGATCGCTTCCCCGTTTACCTCCATCCAGTCACCCATCTCGGCGAGGCGCTCCACGCTCGCCGCCGGGATCAAACCCTCCGCAGTGGGCCCGACGTTCAGCAGGTAGTTGCCGCCCTTTGAGGCGATGTCCACCAGGTTGTGAATCAGCGTCTCGGCGGATTTCCAGTTGTCATCCGTCGACTTGAAGCCCCACGTGTCGTTCATCGTCATGCAGGATTCCCAGTACAGCGTGGAGGCGCTCTCGAGGATCTCCTGCTCCGGTGTCCCGAAGTCGCCTGCGTAGCGCTGGTCGGTCCGGGTCATGCCTTGCATGCCCTTCCGGCCCTTGTCCACCCGGTTGTTGACGAGGATGTCGGGACTCAGGGACCGGACGAAGCCGTACATGTCGAGCCCCATCTCGTGGGTCCATTCGGGGATCCACTCGCCGTCGAACCACAACACGGCCGGATGGTAGTCGGTCACCAGCTCCCTGATCTGGGGCTTGAGGTAGTCCTCCACGTAGCGGGGAAAGTCCGGGTTGCTCTTCTCACTGGTGTTGTAGGTGGGGAAATGGGGGGCCTGCGCGTCGCGGTGGTGCCAATCCATGATGGAGTGATAGAAACCCAGGCGGATGCCCTCCAGCGCGGCCGCGTCGGCTAGCTCTCTCAAGACGTCACGCCCGAACGGCGTCGCGTCGACGATGTCGTACTGCGACACGTCCGAATCCCACAGGCAGAAGCCGTCGTGGTGCTTCGATGTGATGATGATGTACTTCATCCCCGCGTCCTTGGCGATGCGCACCCATTCTGTGGCATCAAACTGGAGCGGGTTGAACTGTGCAGCGAAGGCTTCGTAGTCGGACACCGGAATCTGGGCGGAGTTCATGATCCATTCACCAATGCCGCCGACGGGTTCGTTGCGGTAGACTCCTGCCGGGACCGCGTAAATACCCCAGTGGATGAACATCCCGAAGCGCGCGTCCCGCCACCACTCCATGCGAGCGTCGAGCTCGTCTTGGGACTCACTGAGGTAGTCCCGTGAGGGTGCCGCGCAACCAGTCAGCAGTATGCAGGCAACGAGGAGCAGGGACGGCACTCCGACACTTGAGCTTTTCATGGCACTCACTCTCTTCGCTTAGCCGCGACCCGATTGACAGGTTGAATTAGGACTGGGACGCACCTACCCCAGGATAAGCCGGCGTTCGAGTCGACAGGGGGATGTCCCAACTACGCCAATCACTGTTCCGAATACTGGGCCGAGCGGTTGCACAGCTCCAATTCCCTACGACTGACTCGGCAATCGTGAATTGCGCCCGATGCCCGCCGCCTTCAGCGAAATTCGTCTCGAGATTCCAGGTGACCGCGATGTCCAGTCCGTCTTGAGAGGCGCATGCGAGGGACAGCAAGATGGCGAGGAGCACGGCAGTGGATCGTCTCATTGCAGACGATTCCCTCCTACAGTCTCGTAAACGACTGATGCCACGGTTGATTGTAGTTGTCCCATTGTACGAGATCGATACCCCAAGTCGGTCTCCACATCGCCGACGACAATCACATCCGCCCACGGCAGTCGCTCCTCGAACGCTGCGGGAGCTTGTCGTATGAGCCCCACGATGCCTCGGACTGCACTCGTGCACCCTCGATGAGCGCCAGCGCGTCCACAAAGCGCTGTGCGTAGTTTCGGTAACTTGCTGTCCAGCATCAACTGCCGCTAGTCCGTGCGGAGGAGTGGTGGCGATTTTCTCGGCTAACCTCCGGCCTCCAGCTTCGGAGCCCTCCATGCTCGCGTCCTCACAGCAGTCCACGGACCGCACCGCCCTGCCTATTGCGCTGCTCGCCGGCATCCTGGCCGGCATGCTCCCCACCTCCATCTCCGTCCGCATCCGCGGTGCGACGTCGTTCTACGCCGGTAGCGGGCCGCTGTATGTGATCGACGGCGTCCCCGTTACGCCGGGACCTGGTGGAGTCCTGAGGGGCATAAATCCCTACGAGATCGAGTCCATCCAGGTGCTGAAGAACCCTGCTGAGACGGCGGCGCTGTACGGGCTGTGGGGCGCCAATGGCGTCATCGTCATCAAGACCAAGCGGCCGGGTGGGTGAGCGGCGAGGGCTGACCCCCGCGGGCCCTGTCGCCATCTTGCGGAGCCGCCGCCGGGTGGCATGTCACTGGGCCACCCGCTCGGGCATCGCCGCCTGGCACACCTCACTCATGATCGATTCGACACGAGAACCAGCCACCGGAGCGCCGCAAGGCCACCGAGGCAGGCGACGAACACCCAATCGTATGCGTCGACCCGGAGCCCGACGCGCTGAGCGAGGCCGGCCGGCGTTGGGCCAAGTTGCTGCGACACATCTCCGAAGTCGACCCGCCCACCTGTCCCCGATGCGGCCAAGAGATGCGCATAGTCGCTTTCATCACCGGACCCCAGCAGATCGACCGCATCCTCGACCACCTGCGACGCACTCGCGCTCCGCCGGGACGCTGGAAGTCCAGCGCTACGACTGCCTCGGCCTGGGAGGACACCGACCGGCTTCAACGGCAGGCCGGCGTAGCGGCTGACGCCGAAGGTCGCCCCGATCGACGACTGCTCAACCAGCTACCACATTCTTCCGGCCGGCGGGACTTGACCGGACTGGCCCGAGCCGCAGGCGAGGGCTGGCGTAAGACAAGCGCGTCGGCCCGACCACGAACGCGAAAGCGGGCGCACGTGCTCGAGTAGAAGATCTCCGCTCCATCGAGAATGCTGCTGTCGCGCCGGGGGAGGGGAGGGGAACCGCTCACTGCGCTCCGAACAGACGCGGCAACCATAAGCTCAGGCCGGGCACGTAGGTCACGATCATGAGTGCAGCGATCATCGCGATGTAGAGGGGCAAGAGCGGTCGTACCACGCGCGTGATCGATGTCTGCGCTACGCCGACACCCACGAACAGCACCGTTCCCACGGGCGGTGTGCACAAGCCGATGCACAGGTTGAGCACCATGATGATGCCGAAATGCGTCGGGTCCACGCCGAGCTGCGCCATGATCGGCGAGAAGACGGGAGTGAAGATCAGCACGGCAGGAGTGATGTCCATGAACACCCCGACCGCCAGGAGAATCGCGTTGATGATGAGCAAGATCAGGATCTTGCTTTCGGTGAGGCCGACCAGGGCGAGACTCACGTTCTGGGGGATGTTCTCGTATGCCAGAATCCATGACATGCCGATTGACGTGCCTACGAGCAACAGCACGACGGCAGTCGTGGCTGACGTGCTCAGGAGGATCTGGGGAAGGTCGTCGAGTGTGATCTCCTTGTAGATCAAGGCAAGAACGAGGGCGTAGAGGACGGCGACCGCGGCGGCTTCCGTCGCGGTGAACACGCCGGACACGATGCCGCCCATGACCACCACCAGCATCAGCAGGCTGGGCAGTGCTGCAAGAAATCGCTTGACGACCTCCCGCCCGCTCGTGCGACGCCCCACAGGGTACTTCCTCTGTGTGGCCAGCACGGCGGCTACCAGCATCAGTGAGAGTCCCACGAGTATCCCAGGTAGATATCCCGCCAGAAACAGCGCCGTGATCGACACGCCGCCGCTCGCCAGCGAAAACACGATGAGGATGTTGCTCGGAGGGATGATGAGGCCTGTCGTCGCCGCCGTGATGTTGACGGCTGCTCCGAAGCTCCGCTCGTACCCGTCCTCCTCCATGCGCGGTCCCATGATGCTTCCCACCGCCGACGCCGTGGCAACTGAGGACCCCGAGATTGCAGCAAACAGCATGGCCGCAAGGATGTTGACGTGCGCCAGCCCGCCTGGAAGGCCGCCCACCAGCGCTTTGGCGAAGTCGATCAGCCGACGGGCAATCCCGCCCCGATTCATCAACTGTCCGGCAAGAATGAAGAAGGGGATCGCCAACAGCGTGAACGAGTCGAGTCCCGTTGCGATCCGCTGTGCCATGGTCGTGAGCGCCGGTCCGGTCTTGATGCTCAAGAGCATGGTGAGGACCGTGGAGATGCCAATCGCGAACGCCACGGGCACACCGAGTGCCAACAGGACGACGAGTGAGCCGCCCAGCAGGAGGATGTCGACCCATTCCATCAGTGCAGCTCCGGCGATTTCACTGCAGGCTCAGTTGACCCGTGTAGCTCAGCGTAGTGTCTACCCACGGCACCGACGGAAAAGAACATCATCAGGAGTCCGCTCAGCGGCAGTGCTACATAGACGTAACCCAGGGGAACGTGGAGCGCGGCGGAGGTCTGGCCCAGCGTCAGCGTGAGTGTCACGAGCCTGACCCCACCAATGACGAGCACCGACAGCGCAACGAGGAAGACGCTGGCTTCGATCAGCACGCTCAGATAGAACCGACGACGCCCCGTCAGCCTCGACGGGAGCAGATCGATGGCGAGATGCATGTGCCCCCCGACCGCATAGCTGGCCCCGAGGAGTCCGATCCATATCAGGAGATACCGCGCCAGCTCGTCGGTGAACCTGCTGGGATCGGCGAGCACGAACCGCGTGAACACCTGCCAGAGGACATTGAGGACTGCGATGCTCATGAGCGCGACGAGCACCCAGCCCAACGCCCGATCGACTGCCTGCGTAACCGTGGTCATCGCAGAGACTCGGGACTCAACGTTGGTCGCCTGTTACCGGAGCTGCTGCTCGTATCCGTTCAATCAACGAGTACACGGCTGGCTCGTTCCGGTACGTCTCGTACATCGGTGCAAGCATATCAACGAAGGGAGCTTTGTCCGGACGAATGACCTGGACGCCGTCGGCCTGGACCATACGCAGCGCCTCCGTCGTTGCCTCCTGCCACAGCAGCTTCTGGTACTGGGCCGACTCGTCGGCGGCGTGCTGAAGCCACTGTCGTTCCTGCTCGGTCAGATCGTCCCACACGACCGTGCTGACGAGCAGAACGTCGGGCACGCCCGTGTGCTCGTTGAGCGAGTAATAGCGGGCCACCTCGTAGTGTCGCGACAGATGGAACGAAGGGGGGTTGTTCTCCGCCCCGTCGACCACACCCTGTTGCAGGGCCGTGTACAGCTCGCCCCAGGCGATCGGCGTGGCGGAGCCGCCGAGGAGCGTGACCATTCGCGTGGCCGTTGCACTCTCCTGGGTGCGGATCTTGAGCCCCTCCAGGTCCTGCGGGGTCACGATGGGTCGGTCTTTGGTGTAGAAGCTTCTGCTCCCTGCATCGTAAAAGCAGAGACCGCGCAGTCGAAACTGGGCTGCCATGTCCAGCATCTCCCGGCCGATGGCACCCTCCAGAACTGCCCACTTATGCGTCTCGTCGCGGAAGATGTATGGCAGGCTCAACACCTTGAACGGAGCCGCGAAGTTCTCCAGCACGGCTGCGGAAACCTTCGTCATACCCAGGCTGCCGATCTGTAGCAGCTCGAGGGCCTGGCGTTCCGTGCCGAGCTGCTCGCTGGGATAGATGTCGATCCGCATCGTCCTGCCCGACTCTTCACGGACCCGTTCGGCCAAGAACTGCATCGCGCGGTGGACCGGGTGCGTCGGATCGAGGCCGTGCGCCAGCTTGACGACGGTCACGTCGTCGGCGGTCCCACACGCGACTGCCGCGAGAGACAAAGCCAAGACCGAACGCGCGTGCCGATTCATCGGGTGGGCAGCGCGCTACCAGCTGTGCATGGTGCCGTCCAGTTTTCGATTGAGCGGCAGGTACGCCCGTTGGTAGGGATACTGAGCGGCCAGCTCCTCGTCGATGTCCACCCCCAGGCCCGGTGCGTCACCGGGATGCATCGTCCCCCCCTCCAACGTGTACTCGTGAGGAAACACCAAGTCGGTCTCTTTGCTGTGCCGCATGTACTCCTGGATGCCGAAGTTGTGCACGCTCAGGTCGAAGTGCAGCGCCGCCGCCAGACACACCGGGCTCAAGTCCGTGGCTCCGTGGCAGCCGGTTCGTACTTGATACAACTCCGCCAGACTGGCGATCTTGCGGAGGTGGCTGATGCCGCCGGCGTGCGCGACCGTCGTTCGGATGTAGTCGATGAGCTGCTCGTGGATCAGTTGCTGGCAGTCATACACCGTGTTGAACACTTCGCCGACGGCGAGGGGGGTCGTCGTGTGCTGCCGAATCAGCCGAAAGCCTTCCTGGAGTTCTGCCGGGACCGGGTCCTCCAACCAGAACAACCGATACGGTTCCAGGCTCTTGCCGAGTCGCGCCGCCTCTATCGGTGTGAGTCGATGATGCGCGTCGTGCAGGAACAACGGCTCGGGACCGAACTCGGCGCGGACCCGGTCGAACAACTCGGGTACGAAGTCCAGGTACCGTTCGGTGCTCCAGCGCCGTTCGGGCGGAAGACCGGGTTCGGCGGGCTCGTAGTACAGGTCTCCTCTCCCGACACCATACGTCCCCTCGAGCCCGGGGATGCCGCATTGCACGCGGATCGCCTGATATCCGAGCTCGCGGTAGCGCTCGACTGCCCGAAGCGTCTCATCGATGTCGCGACCACTTGCGTGTCCGTAAACCAGCACCCGGTCGCGCGACGGGCCGCCCAACAGTTGGTAGACGGGAACGCCCAGCGCCTTCCCCTGAATGTCCCATAATGCCATGTCGACCGCCCCAATGGCGGCCATGGTTACCGGTCCTCGACGCCAGTACGCCCCCTTGTAGAGGTATTGCCAGGTGTCCTCGATCCGACGGGGATCCCGCCCGATCAGCAATGGCAACACATGATCTTCCAAGTAGCTCACGACGGCGAGTTCCCGACCGTTCAGTGTCGCGTCGCCGAGTCCGTGCGTACCATTATCCGTCACGAGCTTGAGCGTGACGAAGTTTCGCCCGGGTGAGCACACCACGACACGTCCGTCGACTATCTTCATCACAGCCCCACTTTCAACTGTCCCCGGCGATCTGACTCATGTCTCCGTTATCCAGCTGTGCTGCGGATCATCATACACGGCAAGGGCTTTCTTCTCCCCGACCAAGGCCCACAGGTAGTACAGACGGTACCCGGGCGGCGCACAAACCGGGTGATAGCCGTAGGGAATGAGGACCGCGTCGCCATCGCGCACCATATGAGTGACTGATTCCCCGTCGGCCGTATAGAGCGATTGGAGGCCGAACCCCTGCGGTGGATCCACGCGGTAGTGATAGACCTCCTCCAGTCGCGGTTCCCCGTCTCTGCCGTCGTGCTTGTGGGGCGGATAGCTGCTCCAGTTGCCGGCGGGATTGAACGTTTCACCCACCATGAGCCGTTGCGCAATGTCATCGGCGACGAAGATGTCATGTACCTCGCGGCGGTAGGTTCCGGTACCGCGTTGCTGGACATGGACCTGATGGGCTTCGATCAGCACCGGTTCGCCACCAGGGTCTGCCGGGGCGGTGACGACGATCGCTTCCGCAGGTGTGCTCGCCGTTACGGTGAGCTCGACTCCCGGCGGTACGTACAGGGCGGTGGCCGGTTCCTCGAACACGCCACGGCGGCCCACGTCCCAGGAGTAGTCCAAGGCCTCGACTCTCGCTTCACCTTCTTGCAGCACCAGCACGGCCTCTTCGCCTCGCGCCTGGAACGTTGCGGTGCCGGACGCACGGAGTCTCAGCCTCCAGCTGCTCAGTTCTCTGGCTGCACCGTCCCCACGTTGCTGCAACTGATGGAGGCCGTCTTGCCGGGGGACTCGATAGAGCGTGTCGGCCAGCGTCTGCCCGGCCTGCTCGCTCGGGCGATTCATTGATTGACTCCGCTGGCCAGGAATCCGCCGTCCACGACGATGACCTCTCCGGTGACGAAGCTCGCCGCCTCGGAGGCGAGAAACACGGCGGCGCCGGCGATCTCGGTGACGTCGCCGAATCGCTTCATGGGTGTGCGCATCACCAGCTCCTCACCTCGCTTGGTTCCCTCGAGGAGTTCTCGGTTCAGACCCGTAGGGAACACTCCTGGCGCAATGGCGTTCACACACACGCCATGGGGAGCCCACTCCACCGCCAGCGCTTTGGTCAACGCGACGACGGCTGCCTTGCTCGCGCCATACGCCACGACTTGATACAGGCCCACGAAGGAAGCGAGTGAGGCAATGTTGATGATGCGGCCCCATCCGCGCTCGAGCATGTGTTCTCCGAAGATCAAGCATCCGCGTAGAGTCCCGGTGAGATTGACGTCGATGATCCTGTCCCAGTCAGTCATCTCCATCTCGAGAGCCGCGACCTTCTTGGTGGTGCCGGCGCAGTTCACCAGTATGTCGACATGCTGGAACTCATCGACGCACGCCCCGAGCAGACGCTTCAGCGAGTCGTCCTCGCGGACGTCCGTGGTGATCCGAAGGGTGCGGCGCTCCAGCTGTTCGATTTCATCGGCAGTGGAGGCGACCAGATCGGAACGACGTGAACTCGCCACGACATCGGCACCGGCACGGGCGAGACCGTGTGCGATGGCCCGTCCCAGCCCGGACGTCCCACCGATGACCACCGCCGTGCGTCCGGCGAGATCGAGGAAATCGTGACCCATGCTGCGGTACCTCTGAGAGGGGTGAAAGGGATGGCAACGGGAGTACCGCCCGACGCGTTGTGTGTCGCAGCCGAAGGGCCGACCGGCGCTATATTATGCGAAATCACTCCGGGCTGCCAGGCCAATCGAGCAGCGCACGAAGAGGACACAGCGCGAACCAATGGGATCCCACCTGCTCAAGCTGCATCCATCGGATAACGTCGCGGTCACCACGGCCCGGGTGCCCGAGGGAGCAGAGGTGCTGATCGACGGGCACGCACTCTCGGTGCAAGAAGACGTGCCGGCCGGCCACAAGATCGCCCTCACCGATTTGCACACTGGCGCGTCCGTGGTGAAGTACGGACACCCGATCGGGACGGTCACTCGGCCCGTCAAGCGGGGATGCTGGCTCCACACCCATACCATGCAGACCAACTTGGAGGGAGTGTTGGCGTATCGGTATGAGCCAGCGGAGCCTTCGCTTCAGGTGACCGATGGCGCTGGCACCTTCGACGGCTACCGCCGGGCGAACGGTGCCGTGGGCACACGCAATGAGGTGTGGGTGGTGAACACCGTCGGGTGTGTCAACCGCTCCGCGGATCGCATTACCCGAATCTGCCGTGAGCAATTCAGCGAGGGCATCGATGGCATTCACACGTTCGCGCATCCCTACGGCTGCAGCCAGTCGGGCGACGACCTGGAGAGCACACGGCGCATCCTGGCAGGCATGATCAGTCATCCGAATGCCGGCGGAGTGCTCCTGTTGGGCTTGGGGTGCGAGGACAATCAAATCGACGGTCTCATGCAGGTCGCCGGTGACGTCGATCGATCTCGGATACGCCACTTCAACTCGCAGGATGTGAGCGACGACGTGGAGCACGGTGTGGCACTCGTCGGGGAGTTGGTCGGCCTGATGCAGCACGATCGTCGCACTGCACACTCCACACGTGACTTGATCGTGGGGCTCAAGTGCGGGGGCTCGGACAGCTTCAGTGGTGTCACGGCCAATCCCCTGGTGGGACGAATTGCCGATCGGATCACGGCCCAGGCTGGTGGTGCCATACTCACAGAAGTGCCGGAGATGTTCGGCGCAGAACAGACGCTGATGAACCGTGCCGTCAACGAGCGGGTGTTTCGGGATATCGAGCGCTTGGTGAATGACTTCAAGCAGTACTACGTGGCCCACGGTCGCCCCATCTACGAGAACCCCTCGCCTGGTAACCTCGAGGGTGGTTTGACCACGCTGGAGGAGAAGGCCCTCGGCGCCACGAGAAAGGGCGGAAACGCGACCGTGACCGAAGTGCTCCGCTATGGGGAGCGGAAGCGCACTCCGGGCCTGTCGCTGCTCGAGGCCCCGGGGAATGACGCCGTCTCGACGACGGCACTGGTTGCCGCGGGGGCAACCGTCATCCTGTTCACTACAGGACGCGGTACGCCCCTGGGTTCACCTGTGCCGACGATCAAGATCTCATCGAACACGGCGCTCTACGAGAGGAAGCCAAGCTGGATCGACTTCAACGCCGGCTTCTTGCAGGATGGTTCCGCCAAGATGGAGGAGCTGGCGGCAGATCTCTTCGACCTGCTCATCGACGTCGCGAGCGGCCGCAGGCAGACCAAGAACGAGCACAACGACTACCGCGACATTGCCATCTGGAAGACCGGCGTGACGCTCTGAGCTAAACCTCCGTACCGTTCAGTCCTGCCAACACCCCGCGCGTGTCCGCACAGGAGTGCCATACCCCGGACCGGGATGAGACGTCACGGCCGCGAACGGCTCGGCTTGAGCGTGGTCAACGAAGCAATGTTGACGGGTTCACCGGTCTTCACGCTGGTGCGTGCTGCTACGCCGATCAGAATGGACATCGCCCCGTCCCGCACGCCGGCAGCATGGCCGTACGGGTCCGGCGCCGCTGGGTCCTTGAAGATGCGATCCCGCAATCGCGTATCGCCCCCACCGTGCCCGCCACCAGCGTGAGCAACCCGAATCAACTCGGTGTCACCGAAGTTGTCCGTGACCCGGATCTCGTCATAGTCTTCCGCCGGCCACGGTTGCCGCTCCTTGACCCAGGCCTCCATCCTTCCCCTCGTGCCGTTGAAGGCGATGCGATATCCCTCGTAGGGTGAGTAGGTGGTGCACGAGTAGCTCACCTGCACGCCGTTCATGTACCGGATCTGCGCCGCCATCTTGTCGAAGATGTCGATTTCGCTGGACCACACGCACCCGTCCCGCAGGTAGCCGTCGTGGTGTTCGTGGTCGACGTACAGACGGGTCAGCAGCTCGTCTTGCGTGATGTCCCAGTAATGCTGACACTCACTGGCGTAGGGACAGCCGCGACAATTGGTGTGGCGGAACGCGTTGTTGTGCCCGTAATACTCCAGCGCGCCGTAGGCGAACACCTGTTCGGGCTCCGAGTCTATCCACCAGTTGAGCAGGTCAAAGTGATGCGTCGCCTTGTGAACGAACAGCGTGCCGCCGTAGCGTTCCTTGCCGTGCCATCGGCGGAAGTACGACGCCCCGTGATAGATGTCCAGGTACCAGTGAAAGTCGACGGACGTGAGCCGGCCAATCCGTGCGTCCATCAGCAGCTCCTTCAGCTTCGTACGATGCGGCGAGTAGCGGTAATTGAACGTGACGATGATGTTCTTGCGCGTGCGTGCCTGGGCATCGAGGATCTCCTGACACTTGAACTCGTCGGTGGTCAGGGGTTTCTCGGTCACGATGTCGCAGCCCGTCTCCATACCCGCGACAATGAACTCATCGTGCGTGCTATCGACCGTCGTGACGCACAACGTGTCGGGACGGGTCTGTCGCATCATCTCCGAGAAATCGGTGAATGTCGGGCAGTCGACACCGATGTAGTCCTTGCCAAAGGCGAGACGGCCCGGATTGATGTCACACAAGCCAACGAAGTCCACGTAGTCAGAGTACTCCCGTGCGACGTCGCGGCCCCACATGTTGATGCCCCGGATGCCTGTCCCGACGAGGGCATAGCGCATCTTGGGTGGACGTCTGAAGTGCGACAGAAACGGTGGATCCGTCGAGGGGGACGCTGCCACCACTGAGGCCGCAACGGCGCCACCGGTCGTCTTGATGAAATCCCTGCGAGAAACCGTGGATTGGTCCTTTGCCATCGTCGCCTCCGTCGCCTCGGTCTGAACGTTCGCCCTTCAGTTGGTTGCTCTTGGCTTCGCAACAGCTCCGTCCGGCGGTGTTCCAGCTGTCATGGCCACCGTGGTCTGATTGTGTGCGCACTCCGCCTGGCCGGCGAGCCTAGCGGCCGAAACCTCCCCATGGCTCGCGTCGCTCACCGCTTGATCCGTCCCGCGCCACTCCCCCCCATCAATGCCTCTACCTCGGCGATCGACACGAGGGCGAAGTCGCCCATCATGGTCTGCTTCAGGCACGA
>JABAOF010009047.1_pt1 | contig 19584 bp, 22 predicted proteins | sample 7062171 | NCBI WGS metagenome assembly JABAOF01 (sample SAMN14538628, study PRJNA623070) | marine sediment metagenome | biome: marine biome [ENVO:00000428]; feature: marine pelagic biome [ENVO:01000023]; material: deep marine sediment [ENVO:00002113] | place: India: Gulf of Khambhat ...
ACATAATAAACCAATCCCCTCGCAGTTACGAATTTTTCGAAGCTTGCAGTCGAGACTGCGGTGACTATGCTTAAGCCTGAGATACCTGTAGCCAGCAAGAAGAGGGCAGCTAGAATCGTGATGAACTGTGGAAGCGAAGGAAAACCCACAAAGACAAACGTTGTCAAGAGTAGTGGTGACATGTACATCATTCCCCTCAATCCGCCTGCCAGCAATCTACCTAAAGCAAGTTCGAACCGAGTTATGGGAAGGCTCAGCAGATAGTGGTGGATTTGACGGCGCACTTCCATGTTAATCTCCCGACCAATCATAAAGGCTGAAGCAAACAAGCCTAGCACTGTGACTCCAGGAGCAAAAAAAGCGAAATAGCTTCTTATCTGCTCAACGATTTTCGGACTTACCATTTGATTATATACAACAGCCATTATCAGAAGATCTGCAAGGTTCATACTTATCAGGCCTGCGAGCCACCACTTGTATCTGAAGAAGCTTTTGAAATCATGTTCGATTATATGCCAAACTGCTTTCATCTACTGCCATCCTCCTCCTTCAAGCCTCTTTTCGTAGATCGTGACACCGATGAACGTGAATATGAAGAAGAATATGACAATTCCTATTATCGCCGCTAAAGGCATAGGAGACATGGTCAAGTATCTTTCTATACCTGTTCCCCAACGAAACATGTCTGAAGCGAAGGTGACCGGGTTAAACCTTGACATTGCAGCATATGCGGGGTTAGCCTGCTGAACGAACACTTGCGGATACATTGTTGTACTGAGCCGAACTATCAAGGCATTCAATACGCCCATGAAAATGTCATAACGATCCCCTGATTTCAATGTGACTGCAATAGTTATGCTCATACCTGAAACACCGAACGCGAACAAGAAGAGAGCTGAAAATGAAATCAAGAGGTTGAGTGGATTCGCAAGTCCTATCACGAAGAGCGTTATTGCAATAATTGGACCCACAAAGACAAAACTACGTATTCCACCGCCAATTGATCTCCCCAGCACTAGTTCTCTCCTGGAAACAGGAAGACTAAGCAAATATTCGAAGACTCCATGTTCAGCTTCCTCAAAAATATCATACCCAATGAAAACGGAGGTAGAATAAAGCATCATTACTACAACACCTGCAATATAGTATTCAAAATAAATGTCTGCCAACTCGGGTACAACCATACGGGAGGCAATCAGACCAAAGAAAGCAACCTGGGCAACAAACCATATAGCTCTCATGATTATCAGTACTTTGAATCGCAAGAATGTGCGCAAATCCCTTTCAACGACAAACATCAGCTTCTTCGTCTTCGTCACCCTGAAGGGCTTTTCTGCTCTGCTTCTTCAATAGTTAAACCTGTATAATGGACAAAAACGTCATCAAGTGATGGCTCACTCATATGGATTGACTGAATCGGCACACCTTTCCTCAGGAAGAGTTCCATGATTTTGGGAACAGTTTCCTCTACTTTATTCAGAAAGACCTTAAGGTCATTAGACTTCACCAATGTTAAATCCACAACTTCTGGGAAACTGTTCAAGTCTTCAAGTATGTTCTTACTAACCTCCTTTTCAAGTTTGATCTCAACAATATCTCCGCCGGGAATGCTGTCTTTAAGAATTTTGGGTGTGTCACACACCAGCATTTTGCCCGTATGCATGATGCCCACGCGGTTAGAGAGTACATCTGCCTCATAAAGCTCATTAGTTGCAAGAATTATGGTCGAACCCTCGTCTCGAACTTCTCTGATCATGTTCCAGATCTTGTGCTTGCCAATGACATCTATCTGGGCGGTAGGCTCATCGATGAAAGCGATCTTGGGTCTCTGAATCAGAACCTTGGAGATTTCGACGCGCTTTCTCATTCCACCCGAAAGACCATGCACGTTTTTCTGTCTGGAATCCCACATGTTAACGTCTTCCAGCACTTGTTTTACTCTTCTCTTCCGTTCTTGAGTCGAGANNAATTCAACACGTCCCAAGGTGTGCTTATCCAAAGGAGCTTGGGTTCTTGAAAACAGATCCCAATAAGCTTTCTCACATCGTTCGGGTCCTTTGTTACGTCATAACCGCCTATAAATGCAGTTCCGCTCGTTGGCTTAATTACTGTCGAAAGCATTAGAACAGTTGTTGTTTTTCCCGCACCATTAGGACCCAGCAATCCAAAGATTTCTCCTTCGTCAATGCTCAAGTCTAGACTGTCTACTGCTGTCAAGTCCTTGAATCGTTTCGTCAAACCACTAGTACGAATGATGGACATTACTACTCCTCCCAGATTTGCTGATTGTAGAGCAAGATATTGAATGGGCACAACAGATAAACATATCGTGAAAGCCGCCGAGGACAATTCAGCTGAGCGCGCAGTCACTTTCGGCCAATTCCCTCAGCGACTTCCGTAAGAATCATGGTGACAATGGATTTTGCGCGCGTAATTAGAAAACGGATTAGTGTCCCTTGACAAAGCGAAACACTACTCTGTGATGTAGGTGACGATATTGAGATCGTTTGACTAAAAGCATACTCCCGGAAAAGGTTGAGACCTATACTGGCGCGCGCATGGATGAGCTATCTACTGGTTATCAAGAACCTTTAGACAAGAGGCTGTTGGAACAAAAGAAATTGCTGGAAGAACAGAAGGAGATCGTTGGCGACAAGAAGTGCTTCTAAAAATGGCTCTGCTTCTATAAAGAGTGTGAAGACGGATGGAAACGTTCGTCAAGAGGATGCTAAAGGAAAAACTGTATGAAGATAGCAAGTCTTTTACCAATGAAAGCAAATACATTTCTAGTCTTGATAAGGAGAATGGACCCTATGAAAAATGAAAAGAGATTACTTGACCTTATAAGAGCGCAGATCAAGCTAGAGAAGGAGATATCGGACAGACTTTCCAAGTTGGAGGAACGTGTTGACAGCATAGCCGCCAGACTATTGATACGTGAGATGCGATTGGACACTGAGAAGCACGCTGAAATTCTGGGAGAAGCCTTGAAAGTGGCAGACGCACCGAGATCGTTTTGGGATTATACTATACATGTTGATGCTGACAAGCAGGCAGTGAAGAAGGAACTGGCGGAACATGTTACAGTGGAAGAAAAGATGAGGCAGCAAATCGAAGAGGAAGCTGAGAATACGGATGATGAAGCATTGAAGCTCTTGCTGGGACACTTTGCAGAAGATGAAAAGAGACATCATAGAATCCTCAAAACCATACTTAGCAAAGCCTATAATATGGAAATCTGATGCCTGCTCTCAATCTTATAGAGGCCGATTTAGCAATGAAAAACAATTTAAGAAACATCAAGTTATTCACTCTCCGTAAAACGGGGATCTAAGTGGAAATTAAGAGGATAGCAGTTTTGGGCGCAGGCGCCATGGGACATGGAATAGCGCAGCTTGCAGCAATGAATGGGTTCGATGCGACCATGAGAGACATAAAAGACGAAATCGTCGAGTCAGGCATGGAAAAAATCAGATGGAGCATCGGAAAGTTCATACAGAAAGGCAAGATATCACCATCTGAAGCTCAGAAGGCTCTGAAACGAATAGAACCACTTGTCTCGTTAGAAGAGGCAGTGAAAGATGCAGACTTCGTAATTGAGGCAATTCCAGAAAAATTGAAGTTGAAACAACAAGTGTTCCAGGAGATCGACGGTTATGCCCCGGAACACGCAATATTGGCAACGAACACAAGTGCACTTCGAATCACGGAGATCGCATCAGCTACAAATAGACCTGAAAGGGTCATAGGTATGCATTTCTTCAATCCGCCGGCACTTATGCGTCTCGTTGAAGTCGTCATGGGCGAGAAAACAGATGATGAAACTTGTAAAGCGACGATGGAATTGTCAAGAAAGTTTGGAAAGGAACCCGTACTATGCAAAAAGGATGTCCCAGGATTCATCGCCAACAGAATAACTATTTCTGGAACAAACCTTGTCGCTCGGATGGTCTACGACGGAGAATATACAATTGAGGAAGTTGATGCAGCAGCAATGTACAAGGCGGGGATGCCGATGGGAACCTTCGCGTTGTTGGATTACACAGGCATAGACATAGCTTATGATGTAATGAAGTTCATGGACGAGAGAGAACCAAGCTTTGACGCTTCACCGCTGATACAAGAGAAGATAGAAAAAGGGGAGATCGGAGTCAAAGCCGGAAAGGGCTTCTACGAATACCCAGAACCAGGAAGATTTGCCATGCCACAAATATCAAAGGAGAAGGCGGAAAAATTTGATCCAATGACTCAAACCTATGTAATGGTCAACGTGGCTGCAGAACTGATAAGAAACAACGTTGCCACGGTAGAAGACATAGACAAAACTCTGAAATTAGGCTTTAACATGCCCATAGGAGTCTTGGAACTCGCTGACACTTTAGGAATAGACGCCATAGTCGACAAACTGAAGGCAATTGAAGCCAAATACGGAGAATACTACAAGCCAAGTCCACTACTAAAAGAAATGGTTGAAGAGAGCAAGCTAGGAGAAAAAACTGGAAAAGGCTTCTACACCTACAATAAATAGTCTCATTTTCTCCAATCTTTTCACAATACGACTTGAAGATCAGCCCTTTCTTCTGCAGGTTTTACTGTAAGAAAAGACTACTACAAACACGTAGAAATAGAAAGACATCAAAGGAAAGACTCAAGTATTCGAAGTCCTCAAAATGTCCAAGAAATGAGTGTGCTAGAATGAAGTTCGACTTTACAGAAGAACAAATGGAAATCAAAAGAGCAGCTCGCGAATTCGCCGAAAAAGAATTCACACCGGAGAAAGGACGAGAATATGACGAGAAATACGAGTTTCCATGGGAGTTCTACAGAAAAGCAGGAGAACTAGGATTCATAGGTGCAAGTCTACCAGAAGAATATGGCGGACAAGGATTAGGCTGCATCGAAGCATGCATAATATCAGAAGAGTTCAATAAAGTGGATTCCACACTTGCTTCGATTCTAGGCGGCGTCGGCTTCGCTGGGTTGATTGTAAAATTCGGATCAGAAGAACAGAAGACGAAATACCTTATTCCGATCAGCAAGGGTGAAAAAGTCTGTGCAATGGCACTCACAGAGCCGGGACACGGATCTGACGCCGGAATGGTGGGATTGGACACAAAAGCAGTGAAAGAGGGTGACAACTGGAAGATTAATGGAACCAAAACTTTCATCACATGTGGAGACATCGCAGAGTTCACAATAGTATGTTGCCAGACAGATCCCAACGCCTCTCCCCCCTATAGAGGCATCAGCCAGATCATTGTTGAGAAAGATACTCCAGGATTAGACATCACATCTCTAAAACCAAAGATGGGATTCAGGGGAGCTCCCCAAGCAGAAATGGCGTTCAGTGATGTAAAGGTGCCTTCAGACTGTCTGCTTGGCCAAGAGAACAAGGGATTCCACCAGATAATGTCATATTTCGATTTCAGCAGGACACCTATTGCTGCTGGAGCAGTGGGCATAGCTCAAGGATCCTTTGATCGCGCTTTGAAGTATTCGACTGAGCGAGAGCAGTTCTTTCAGCCAATCCATAGGTTTCAGTTCACGCAATGGAAAATAGCTGACATGGCAATGAATATAGAAGCTGCACGATTACTGACATACAAGACTGCTTGGCTTATAGATCATAAGCCTGAGGAGGCGAGGTTAATCACGAAATTCGCTTCTATGGCGAAGGCCTATGCAGCAAAGACTGCGATTGAAGTCACAGATGAAGCATTGCAGATCTATGCAGGCTATGGATATGTTGACTCGGACATGGAACGCTACTATAGAGACGCCAGAATCTTGGACATCATAGAAGGAACAGGCGAAATACAAAGGTACATAGTAGCCAGAGAAAACTATAGAGAGAGAAATCTACCTTTACCTTAGAAAGTGATAGTTAGGTTAGTTCACTCCCACTTTTTTATTTGAGGCCTCACTCTAGAACCAAGGGTAAAAGACTTGATCATAGATTTTCACGTACATCCATTCATTCATGAGACTGAGATCTTGAATGAAATGAAAAAAGCTAATGTCGACAAAGCAGTCCTACTCAGTGTGGATGTGGATCCTCAAGACGTAGAAGAACCAAGAATGAAGAGCAAGCTCAGAAAACGTCATCTGGCATCAACATTTGGGTTCCTTGATTCAAAGTCAAAATCTATAGAAGAAGAGATCAAGGGATTCTTCCAAGAATTAGTCAGCTATTACCCACAGCTTAAGAGTTCCAATGAGGAGATCGCGGATCTGGTGAAAAGAAACCCGGAGGATTTCATCGGCCTTGGTTCGGTTAACCCAAACAAGAACAAAGACTATGTTGAGAAGAAGCTTCAGGAGATTAGCATCTTGGGGCTCAAAGGTATAAAGATGCTTCCAACACTTCAACTATTCTCCCCGGTAGAAAACGAAAATTTTGAGAGAATCTGTGAATATTGTGAAACGAACAGCAAGGTCTTGCTTTATCACACTGGATGTGATCCAGGTCCATGGGAGAACGCTGAGCTGTCTGAAGATGCCAACCCAAAATATTTACAGCCTATTCTAGAAAGCTACAAACCCATCATAGTTCTAGCTCACGCTGGTAGCTACAGCGCACACAAACCGGGAATATGGTTTGATGAGGCTCTGGAACTAGCCAAGAGATTTGAGAATGTCCATTTCGACTCATCAGCCGTATCGAGCTTTATCTACAGGGAAAAGATCCTAACGAAAATAAGAAAAACAATGGGTCTTGACAGGCTTCTCTACGGATCAGACTTTCCCGTAGTATGGGGAAGCAACATGAAGTACGAAAGGCAATTCATAGAAAACTGCAGAGATCTAGATGAAGTTGAGAAGGCAAACGTTCTTGGGCTAAATGCTGCCAGAATTCTGAGTCTAAACGATGGTCCAGACGTTTAGTTTTAAACAACATTGATGATTGAGCTGGAATCATATACATGATTCAAGAGTTGTTCCGAAACCTGTTCCGAATAACAGTTCCTTTGCCCAAGAGTCCACTTGGGCACCTCAATTCATACCTGATAAGATCAAAGAGTGAGAATCTTCTGATAGACACTGGACTCAATAATCCTCTGGCGTTTCAATCGCTCTGCAAAGACCTATCAGAAGTTGGAGTAGGCCCAGACGACATAACTGGGATTTTGGCAACCCATTTTCATGCTGATCACGTAGGTTTAATCCATCGCTTCAAGGAAAAATCAAAAAACATCAGGGTCCTAATACACCGCACAGAAGCAGAGTTATCAGAGGTCATTACTAGCGAGCTTGAAGACTACCTGAATGACATGGAGAACTTCCTCAAAGTCAATAATGCACCTTCTTTAATCGCTGAAAATCTTCAGAGTTTTCATCCAGCCTTCTCTGCTCCACAATCATACCGAGAGCTTTCGGCACCTACATCTGTACTGGAAGATGGCCAAGAAATCTCGGTCGGTGAATATGAATTTCAGATGATCTGGACGCCAGGCCATTCTCCAGGTCACATATGTCTTTACGAGCCAACTTTCAAGATTCTCCTTTCTGGCGACCATCTTTTGCCAACAATCACTCCTCACGTAGCCAGATTTTCAGAAGAGACGAATCCTCTGTCTGACTACTTGACAAGCCTCGAAAAGATAGAAATGCTTGACGTTAAGAAAGTGTTGCCCGGTCACGAACAAATGTTTGAAGATCATAGAGAGAGAATCGGACAACTCCAAGACCATCACGCGCAAAGATTGAGGGAAATCTTGAACAATCTCAATCTCAAATGTGGAGATTCAACAGCGTACATGTTGGCATCCAAAGTCAACTGGCACATCGACTACAATTCTTGGAGTGAATTTCCCTTATTCCAGAAGTACCTAGCTCTTGGTGAAACACTTGCACACCTTGACCTACTTGAGCAAAAACGACTCGTCAAGAGAAACATAGTCGATCGAAACGTTCTTTATGGTCTCCAATAGCCTTAAGGATGTTCGACGTCCTTCCTATCTCTCTGAAGAGCTGCAAGCGCCGCTCCTAAAGCGCAGACTATCTGAGGCTCTTCCGGTAGTATAGGGTTCAAACCTACTTTCTTGCTTAAGGCATCAACAAACCCTTGGTTCTTAGCAACGCCTCCTGTAAACACCAGGTCTTCCTTGAATCCGATCCTGCTCGACATATTGTAGATTCTTTCAGCCATTGCAGTGTGTATGCCGGCAACAACATCCTCAACCTTGCAGCCACTGCTTAGACTAGATATTACCTCTGATTCAGCGAAGACTGTACAAGTGCTACTGATCTTTGCAGGACTCTCAGATCTGAAGTGTAATCTTCCAAGCTCTTCCAGAGGTTTCCCAAGGATGCTTGACATAACTTCGAGAAATCTTCCTGTTCCAGCTGCACATTTATCGTTCATTTCGAAATTTAATACTCTTCCAGCGTCGTTGATCCTGATGGCTTTGGAATCTTGTCCGCCAACATCAATAATTGTTCTCACGGATGGAAAGAGCCTGTGAGTTCCACGGGAGATACAGACTATTTCGGAAGATGTTGATTTGGCGTCGACCAGAGCCCGTCCGTAGCCTGTTGATACCACATTCGACATGCTCTTCATGGTTAGATTGGCCGCTTCAAGCGCCTTTTTCACAGCATTCGCAGATGACGCTTTGAAGTCGATTCCTGAAGGAACCACACTATATGAGACAATATTCTCTGACTTACTTAGTATCACGGCTTTTGTTGCAGAGGCCCCAGCGTCTATTCCTACGTACACTGGCTTTCACCCAACACTTCTAGAAAGGCGTCAATTCTGCTTTTTATCTGAGCTTCAGAATACTGCCTGGGATCAGCCATGTCTGCTTCGAATACAAGATAGGGGATATTGGCCTGCTTAGTCAAGATGTCTGCTGTCACTAGTTGCGGTGCTGACCACGTCTTGCAGCTTCTGTTGGAGAAGAAAACAGCTCCGTCTACTTGAAACTTCTTTATGCTCTCCAAGTATCTTTCAATTCGTAGATCTATGTCTACGTTCAGACCCATGGTCAAGATTTTCTTGGCTATACTTTCTAAAGGCTTCGACGTGTCAAGCCTACATGCCCACGCCTCACTGTAGGGTTCGTAGACGAAGACAGCTCCCTTGTCTTCGAAATATTTGATGAGGTCGAAAGAATGCCAGAGCCATATCCCATCAAATAACAATCTAAACCTTTCATGTTCCACTACTCCCTCCTTCTGCCTAACTCTCTGTTCGACCTCATGGAGAAGCTGCTCGTAGAACTGGACAGCCTCCGTTGTTCCTTGCATGATCACAAGAGGGAAGATATCTGAGGCTGAGTCTCTGCCTCCAAGTGGACACGGCCTGAACTTTCTGAACCCTAAAGTATCAAGCCAAAGTGCGCTCGCTTCATCTGAAAGCTCCAATATCTGCACAAGTTCTTCCACGTCAAGTCCTAGCCCAAATTTTCCCTCTGCAATCTCTATCAACTGCTCCAGCTGTTTGACCACGTAATCTAGGACATAGTTGTCAAGGTCATCTGTAGTTAGAACATAAGGAGTCTCTCCTAGAAACAGCGGTATCTTGAGATGCCTGGAAAGACTCTGCCACCATTTGACATAAATGTCGCACGAATTCCTGAATGTTACTAATATGTCAGGCGATGGCAGTAAGCCGTTAGTCTCGCTGAGGACATAACCTAGGGAGCATCTGCTATACGAGCATATGTTTTGGGAATAGCCGTGTCTTTCGGCTTCCTCAAGATAATCTAATATTAAGCCGCGAGCGCTGCACAGCGCACTGAAGTGTTCTGGAGCAATTGGGAAGATATCTAACGCATACAACAGCTCGACGGGGGTGAACACAGTTACCCACGCCACCGGCTTGCCTTCGATTTTCGCATAGGACGCTTTTTGGAAATACTGCATGATGAGTTCCCCTATCTTTTTTGTAGTCTCGAGAACGTGGCTCTTCTTTCTTCTCAAACGAGTTATCCACCTATGGTCTCAACGAAGGCTTCAATTCTGTGCTGGATCCTAATGGCTTCCTGCTCTGGATTTTCATAGTCTATGACCATATAAGCCATTTCGTCTTTGGCTAGCATCCTTCTTATATGGACGCTGTCGTATAGAATCGGATCACAGAACTTTTCGGTGAATGTTACTACTCCTTGTACTTTGAACTTGCTGATCATGAATTTGATGTATTCAAGCCTCTCTTTGAGAGGACCTTGGGGTGGACAAGGAGTTCTCCTGAGGTATCGGTCACTCAGCCCAAGAATAGGATCTTCAGTCTTATCGACATTGGTCCAGAAATACCTGGAGCCTGTGCACAGGTCGTCAGAGGCCACGAAGCCGCCAGATTTTTCAACAATCCTTATCATATTAAGATCGTAGAGTGCAGTTCCATTGACGTGTAGTCTGACATTTTTTGAAGTTCTCCAACTGGCGAAGTTTGAGGTTCTCATTATCGAGTTGAATTCTGGTTTGGGCATCCACATGCTTGCCAAGACAATCTGGAAGCGATCATACGCATTGATTCTGAAGTTTCCATCGCCGTTCAACAGGTAAATATCCTTGAGGAGTCTCCGTGTCGAATTGCACAGTTCTATGGAATCTGACAGTGCGTCATCGCTGATCTCCGTTTCGAAGTTCTCCTGAAGAAACTTTTTGTTTTGAATCTCTTGAGTTCCGCTCTGAAGAAGTTGATTGATAACTTGTTGTCGGTGCTGTGTGGAACTCTTAACAAGAACAAAGGTTTACTGATTTTCTTCTTCAATATGTCATAAAGTCTCCACATCGGGTCGCATGTGTGACTGAGGACGAATCCGCAGAAGTGATCTTGTAGTTTGAGAATATTCTCTAGCGTACTGCTGGCAAATGGGCACACGAAGCTTGGCACAAGCGCGCTTGAACCTGTTCCGATGTTTGAGATTCTATATGGCTGTAATCCGGCTGAGATCAGAAGTTCTTCGGGAACATAGCTACAAGTGTATCCAAAGACCCCAACTCCGGATTCCTTGTATTCACTCAATATCGCTGTAGGATTATTGGACACAGCGCGTACGTCGTTCGGTATTTCCATGACTGCAAATGCAATTATGTCGAATAAAAACTAGCTGCTACAGGTTGCTAATGAGAAAAAGAGAAGAGTGGTATTCGATCATTTTCCCTTGAATTTCGGCGTTCTCTTTTCGAAGAAAGCAGAAATGCCTTCAATAATATCGTCGGATTTTGCGCAGGCTAAGCCGGCTTCAACCATCATTCTGTTTCCTTCCTTCATGCTTATCTCCGTGGCTTTTGACAGTATATCCTTGGCCAAGCGTATCGCTATAGGTGCCTTGGTTGCCAGCTGCCCAGCAAGGTATGTCGCCGTTGACTCTAACTCGTCAGGAGGAACAACCTTGTTGACAAGCCCAATCCTCTCAGCTTCTTTTGCATCGATTCGCTCCCCTGTCAGAATTATCTTTGCAGCATAGGCTCTTCCTATAAGTTTGGGAATTCGCACACATCCTCCCCATGAGGGTATCAACCCGATGTTCACTTCGGGATTTCCGAAACTTGCCTTTTCCGACGCAATTCTCATATCACAAGCCGCCGCCAACTCCAGACCGCCTCCAAGCGCGTACCCCTCTATTGCCGCTATTATAGGCTTGTCAAACGTCTCTATCTCATCGAAGACCTTCTGGCCCAACTCCATTCGAGCTTTCATCTCGGCTTCTCCTCCTGACCCAGCTTCACTGAGATCAGCTCCTGCACTGAAGGCTCTGCCGGCTCCGGTGATGATTACACTTCTGATCTTGCTGTCTTCTCTGATTTCCTCAAGCACATTGCCAAGATCTTCCAGTAGACCCTTGTTTAAAGCGTTCAAAGCGTCCGGTCTATTCAATCTTATTATGGCTATGTTCTCCTCTTCCGGCGTCAGGAAACTCGCAGCTTTTTCATAAATCAGATTTTTGTATTCCATGACAGTTCACTTTCCACTTACTAAAATGGCAAGCCATAAAAACTTTCTCTTAAGTTTGCCAAAAAACGCCATGACCTACTGGACCTTTCAAGCTTTACGTGCGTAAAACCAAAATAAACGGAAGTCTCAGATGTATGACGGGGCAAATCCATGAAGCCGAGCAAAGACACGATTCGTTTCGGATGTTTCCTGCCAGTCCCTGCAACTCCTGTCAGAAAATTGCTTAATATCGCCAAGGTCAATGAAGAAGCTGGATTTGATTCTATATGGATGCCGGATCATCTGCTCTTTATACCTCCAGGAATTGTGCCAGAGGCTTGGTCTACCCTGGCTGCGAGCGCTGTAGTGACAGAAAAGGCGACTCTGGGAACCTGTGTTACTGACGTACACAGATATCATCCTGCAGTTCTTGCGCAAAAGGTTGCCACTGTGGACAGGATTTCAAATGGTCGCGCCATCCTTGGGCTTGGGGCCGGAGAAGCCATGAACTTAGATCCTTTTGGAATAGAATGGGACAAACCGGTTTCCAAGCTAATCGAAGCGGTGACAATAATGCGCAGACTTTGGTCGGGTAATGTGTTAGATCATGATGGACGGTTTTGGAGGCTGAAAGACGCTTTCCTGCAGGTTACTCCGACTGAAGACAAGGTCCCTATATATTTTGGGGCCAACGGTCCGCGCACACTCAGGCTGACGGGTGAAATGGCTGATGGATGGCTTTCAATCCCGCTTTCTCCTGTTCTGTATGAGAAAAGACTCAAGCTCATTGAGAAAGGAGCTGAAAAAGCCGGAAGATCCCTTGGCAACCTAGATTTGGGAGTGTACTTGTATACGTCTGTTACCAAGAAAGCTGAAGAGGCCTACAGACAAATAGAAAGAATGAAATCCCAAGTCGTACCGTCCCCTGAGCTCTTGAGAGAAGCGGGCTACGAAGTCGAATTGCCAAAAGAGCTGCGTTCACTCTCTTATTTCGAAGCACTTCTTAACTCCGAATGGTTGGAGAAGTTTCTAGCCTACGGCGAACTGATTCCGTCCGAAGCAGCGATCGAGTTTTCCATTGCAGGTTCTGTGGAGGATTGCATAGAAAAGATAGGCAGATTCTTGGATGCTGGCGTGAGGCACTTCCTTCTGATAAATGTAGGACCTGATCCCCGCCAGGTGATGAAAACCTACAGTGAAGAGATAATACCGCACTTCAAGAGTGAGTAGATAGCCAAGGACCTTCGCTCTTCTTCCTCAAACAAGAAAAGAGCGTTTATTAGCTAGGTACATGAAGATGTTTCATCAAAGATCTGTGAAGCCTATGTCTGAAACTAATGTCTACGAGAAATTAAGGAAGAAAATTAGCTTATGGCCCATCAAGGTCCCAAGAACTAAAGAAGTTCTGGAACTGCTTAGGATCCTATTTGACGAGGAAGAAGCTGAGTTCCTGACTCATTTCTCGGCTCCATACCAGGATCCCAAGACGATTGAACAGATTGTTGAGATGACGGCGAAACCGCGAATAAGAGTTGAGGCGATTATAGACGATCTTGTTTCAAGAGGTCTGATCTTCAAGTACACAAGTAGAAGAGACGGCCGAGTATACTACACTCTGCTGCCGATAGCACCAGGGTTCTTCGAGTTCTACTTCTCTTCCACGCCGGACTCTGACGAGAAGCGAAAAGTAGCGAAGATGATGGAAAGGGCGTATTTGAACGGTTATNNCCAAGTATCCTTGGGCACGGGTAATCCCCATCGAGAAAACGATCAGGGTTGGCAAGGAAATAGACGCGGACTTGGTAATACTACCATTCGAGAAGATGTCGGAGTTCATAAAGACCTCGCGGAAAATCGCTGTGATAAACTGTGCCTGCAGGACGAAGGCAAGATGTGAGCATCCGCTTGAAACCTGTCTTGTCTTCGATTATTCAGCGGAATTCATGGTGGAGAGAGGACACGGTCGCTATCTGAGTGTTGAAGAAGCACTCGAATTGCTGGAGAAATGTGAAGAAGCAGGGTTGGTTCACTCTACCCTGAATTCTCAAACCAGACCCACATTCATATGTAATTGCTGTACCTGCGCCTGTCTAATTCTGAGAGGACTCTCAGAACTTCACAACCCGAGGGCGATTGCAAAGTCGAATTTTCTCCCAGTGAGAGATGATGACGTCTGCACTCGGTGCAAGAAATGTATCCGTGTCTGCCCAATGCAGGCGAATGTGTACCATGCTCCTCACGATGAGGAACTAGAAAGAGTTCTCTTCCTAGAAGAGAGGTGCATAGGCTGTGGACTTTGCGCCTATCATTGCCCGAGCAATGCTATCAACTTGGTCAAAGTGGAAAGTCAAGTTCCAGAGATGACTCCTAAGGAAGCCATGATGAGGACCGAAGCAGAACGAGTTCATTAACAGTATCTCACAGAACACGTAGCTTGATGGATACAAAGGCCATCCGTAATCATTCAGCAAAACTATTAAGCATTTGAATATCTCTTAAAGATATGGTGGACAAGCTGACTGAAAAAGTAGATTGGCAATGGATCCAGAGAATATTCGGCTACGATGAGGACCAGATGGATGCTCTGAAAAGATCACCTCAACATCTGAAATGGATTAGGGTCTTTCCCAAGCTTAGAAAGATCAGAATGGTAGCAGAAGTTGTGGAATCGAAGAATTGTATGGCACAGCTGAGAAGAGGAGACAAGTATTACTTCAAATGGGGAGGATATGTGCTGGACAAGACAGCGGGAGCTGAAAACGTTTGTCTTTGGGCTGTGAGCCAATTGCTTCCCTTCTATCTTGTGATTAATGATCGCATAGCTGAAGGACTTGACCCAAACGACATGATTGTCAATCACGTCAGATGCTACGACATTGGTTTCAGGGGACACTGTGGATTCGGAGAAGTCTTGATGAAAGTCTACGCAGAGGCTGAGAAATAGAATAAGATTTCTCGATGTGCTAAGGAACTGGATCTAGTCCACTTGTTCTTGTAATGTTCCCTTTCTCTCCTTTATTATCCTAGGCTTCCTTAGTTCTTCTCTGAAGAATACCAAGCACGTCGTCACCTGTCTTTTTTAGCTGATTCAAAGTCTTCCATAGAGTGTCTTCTATAGAGTACCCTCTTCTAATCGAGTTTTCTGTTATGAAATAGGATGAGTGGGACTCCTATGATTCCTGAGAGAATGAGCCCGATGTCTGCCCAAACGCTCAGTACGAGTACTGGCATCAGTCCCATAACTGACCATATCAAGGGAATTATAGCCGCATAGGACGGAACTTTCCTGTCCGCCCATAGAAGTACACCAACTGAGAAAATGTTCACAGGGCAGGGGGCACCAAAGAGCGGGTATCTAGGATAGTTGAAACCAGTCAGAAGTCCGATGAGAGGATAAAGCATCAACGCATACGTAACCACTATCGCTCCAGTAATCGAATAGGCATCTTCAGTCAATCCAAAAGATAAGGAAGACTTACCCACACCCAAAACAAGAAACAGAAGACCCTGAACGAGAAACAGAACTCCGCTGCCGTACCATACGCCTGACATCGTCTGCCCCAGAATCTCCACATTTACTGGACCATAGAAAACAATGTGGAAAACAATGCCTGACCAGAACCAGAGAAAAGCCAAGATCAGACTGACCACCTTACTAGACCGTCTGGATCGGTTTGCACAAAGGTAGATCGCAAATATGCCAAGAAGATATGCAATTAGGGTGATTGGCAATATGGTTTCATTATATGTCTGCATTGTGACGAAGAAATCCTCAACGAAACCCATACCCGACTCACGTCATCCGTTACCTTCCCATCCATTTATATGACTTGCGAAAGCATATGCGTGTAGCAGAGAAGAGATGAGGGTCTGCCGGCGAATCAGTGGACTTATCCAAGGCAGGGATATTCCAGCCTGCTTTTCTGAACGTGCTTCCCTACGAGAAAATCTTCTATACACAAGAATGCATAGGGGATCACATCGATAGGAACTTGTCAGGCAGGAGTGTATTTTGGACGAAGATTATGTAAGGAATAGATGGACTGAAGCTGCATTTTTCGGTGGGTTACCTAGAAGAATTCAGACGATACCTGTTTTCTGGGACAAAGCTATGTAACAAACGAGGCAGACCCAGCAATGTCTCCGCTACATAAGGTCTGAATCCAGCCTAAGACCAACCGAGCGCGTGCGAATAGGGAATATGCAGCTTGAACACACAGTTAGAGCATGAAGTGACGGTGCGCTGACCTCACAGCGCTTGATGTAACATTCCAGAATCCTCTTTTTTCCCGTTAACTGCCCTTGCAGCTTCAAGTACTTCTTGATCATTTATGGAAAGATAGTCATAATCTGATTTCCTTTTCGAGCCAAGGAATTTTCCTTTCTCTGTGTCTCCAGAATGCTTCAGTGAAAATGTAATGAAAGGCGAGTCCTCTCCACTTTCCGTAGCGGTTTTCAAACTCTTCAGTTATCTCTTCCACAGGGGCTAGTTCCTTGTCAAACATCAGTCGTGAAAGAATCTTCTGTTCCCATAGCTTACCCTTTAGGTCAAAAGCATCATACCTCCTCAAATACCCGCTTAGGATGTTTTGTGCTGTGGCAGGTCCTACTCCATAGAGTTTCGTCAGTTCTTTCTTTGCATCTTCAGTATCCATTTTTCTTATTTTTGACTCGTCTATCTCGTCATTTGCAAAAGCCTCTGAAACTCGTTTGATCATCTTTGCCCTGTAGCCCACCTTTAATGATCTCAGCTCTTCTTCACTGGTCTCTTTGAGATCTTCGGGACTCCAGTAGGCAAACAGTTCTTTTTTGTCAAATTTGAGTTTTGTGCCGTAAGCTTTGAACAGGTTGTTCATCATCTGAACTGTTCGTCGGACAGTAGCGTTCTGCAGGACTATACAGATTATGAGAATTTCGTAGAGCGAATTTGCGCAATTGCTTCTCATCCCTTTTAGCCGTTGAAATGCTGGTTTGAGAAACTCGTCGTTTCTGAACTCTATTAGAAATTTGGAGATGTCCTCATCGAAGCCGTATCTCCAGTTTACTTCTCTTATGATCTTTTCGAGCTTCTTCTGTGCGAGTCTGCTCTTGCAATAGATCGTCAATTTTATTGCTGGTCTATCAGTTGCACCTTTGTTTTCCATCTTTAGTCCCAGCAGCTTTCCTTCGAAATTCATGGTCTGCCACATGAAGTTCGGTTGCCACTTGAAGTCAGGTGTTGGAAAATAATGAGGGACATAGACTGTGCTGTCAAAATCAAAAGGACCAACTGGCTTCAACATTGTTTCGAACGGCTTCACTACGATGATTGCCTCTGCTTGTCCGATATAGGGACTGATATGGTTATAATCTTATAACCAATTTGGACTACTTCAAGGCGCACGCTTTTCTCCAAGTTTTTAGGAACGTATGGAAAGGCCTTATTGAAATACATGTGAACGCATCGATACTAAACGCTATGTCTCTTGAAAAAGCACCGTCTCTAGTCCTGCATGCGATTGGATTGTTGATTGCCATCGTTAGGCTTATCTTCACCTATACTGGTCTTCCATGATCTCAAAAATGCACCGAACCACTCCTTGCATTTTAGATTGTTCCTTGTAGCCATAGCAGACATGATTTCAGTCGAAGACTGACTCACCTTCATCACTAGAATCTCAATAATAGCTTTCCTTCTCTTTTTTCGTCAAGTGTACGCGCGCTTTGCCATTTGATGTTGCTGTCCCAAAGAAGGTTCACCAACAAGAATCCTTAATAAGACATTAAAACAAGTCTTTGCAAATTCGGACAAAGGGACTGAAAGATGGCGACAGATTCAAGTGTCAAGGTTGTACTTACAGCTTCAGCCACGGAGATGAGTGACTACTACAACAGTCCCTTTGTCGCCTTCGTGGCAGGCTTCGCCAAGGGTCCCGTCCCCTTGTGGTTTGTGAGAAAGACGCTCTATCCACCAATTGAGCGTAATAGTGACAGAAGGGCGAAGTATGCGCCATATGGTCTGAGGAAGGTTGAAGCCCTTCTTCTGGAGAATGGTTTCAGCGAATCCGATATTGCGGTAGTTCACCCCGAAGACCTGGACACTTTCATTGGTCCAAACACAAAAGTTGTCGGGATCTCTTCTATGGATCCGATGGGAATGGGATATGTCAGCCAAACCTACTCATCGCTTGTAGGCGGCGGCGAACCAATGAATGCAATCGAGTTTCGAAAGCTGGTCAAGCATCGAAGCATTCGAATGTTCAAACCTAAGATTGTTGTTGGAGGATTCGGCTCGTGGCAACTGGAACGTAAAAAGGTAGCTGAAGATTATGGCATTGACTGCGTCTTGATCGGGCGGAAAAAAGAACACATAATCGATATCTTCAGTAAAGCAATCAATGGAGAGCCTCTTCCAAACGTAGTCCATGTTGAAAACGACCAACACGCTTCAGACGACGAGAGTGTACCTTTGATAAGACATGCAGCTATTCATGGCGCAGTTGAAATCTCTAAGGGCTGTGGGCGAAATTGTCAGTTCTGCACCCCTACGATGCAGAGCAGGGTTGACACGCCGCTAGACAGAATCATGGAAGAAATAAAGATAACAACGAAGGAGGGAAGCTCCAACATCACCTTGGTCACTGAAGACCTGTTTCTATACGGTGCAAAGGACAAACGGTTCATTCCGAACAAGGAAGCAGTTCTGAAGCTTGTGAAGACCGTTGCCGATTACCCTGGTGTTGAAGGCATTCAGTCCTCACACATGTCTTTGGCCCCAGTTGTCTGCAACCCCGGTATGGTGAAGGAAGTGGCTGAAGTTTTAGTCGAGCACAACTGGTATTCTCATGGTAAGAAGGCCATTGTCACGTCTGAAACAGGCATTGAGACAGGCAGCGCTAGACTCATGAAAAAGTACATGGCTGGCAAGATGCTGCCCTATAAGCCTGAGCAGTGGATAGAGATAATCACCGAAGCCTTCGGGATTTTGAATGATAATGACTGGTATCCGCTTGCCACTTTAATTGTTGGACTTCCTGAAGAGAGCGAAGAGGATGTTGCCGAAACGCTTGAGCTGATGGACGACCTGAAAGACTATAACGCCTTTTATGTGCCCCTTTTCTTCGTTCCATTAGAAGATTGCTTGTTGATGCACAAGAAGGGAGCAGAGGTCGATTCACTTTCCAAAATACGCTGGGAGCTTCTTGTCCGTTGTTGGGAATATAATATCAGGATCTGGCGTGACACGTTCCTTAAACATAGAATCCGCAACCTAACCATATTCAACGTGATAAAAAGAATAGTAATCCCATACTCAGCAAAAATGGCTGGTATCTACTATGGTTTGAAACATGGCGAGCAAGTAAAACAAGCCTTTCGAAGAATGGCAACTGCCTAAAAACATAATTTCATGACTAGTGCCGAGGGTCCGGTTCGAAGCCCCATGGAAGTGGATGAATCTACCGCACAATCCCCATTTTTTTTTCTGATGTAAAGCGTGGAAGTCGCTTAGCTGTCGGAGCTATGACCTGAGAATCTGATACTCCAAAGAAATGGGAGGGGATGGTTGTTTCTGTATGGTTTAGTATGGTTGTATGGCTATTTCTGGTGGCGGTGTGTATTCTGGACACCAGGCGACTCCGCCTTCTGTTGGGTCCATGTCGAATGCGTTGACGTGGATTGTTGCTATGCCTGCGGCTGCGTATTTGGGTATGTGGATG
>JABAOF010032683.1_pt1 | contig 19569 bp, 17 predicted proteins | sample 7062171 | NCBI WGS metagenome assembly JABAOF01 (sample SAMN14538628, study PRJNA623070) | marine sediment metagenome | biome: marine biome [ENVO:00000428]; feature: marine pelagic biome [ENVO:01000023]; material: deep marine sediment [ENVO:00002113] | place: India: Gulf of Khambhat ...
GACTCGAACCTGCAACCTAGTGGTTAACAGGAACCCGACAATGGGGTTGGCAAAGCTTTTGATTTTAATAACTTATAAAAAGACCAGGTGGCTAGATCGAAAAAGTCAAATTACCGGGAGTTACCTCAATTTACCAGAATTTACCTAAAACCGAAGACCAAATTACTGCAATATTACTGCAGGCGATTTCCATAAAAACGGGCATCCAGATAAACAGGCCGGTGTTCACTTCTATTCCACGCTGAGAGATGAACTGCTTAACGGGGAGGTATTTACACACCCAGAGAGGCCCAGGGCGATGACCGAAAGATCTCGTCAGTCGGACAACACCCTCAGGCCTCATAGCGCCCTGAGATATCAACCACTGACTCCGGAGACGGCCCCTTCGCTCATCGACGGACTATTACCGCCCACCTCAGACCTGGCACCGAACCATGAAACTCTGAGGCAAAAAACAGAACATAACACGACGATAGGTCAAACTCAACTTTTGCCTCACGGTCTTCACGTGCCGCTTTCGAGTCCTAAGTACCTGAGGCAATCGACCACTCAAGCCCTGAGATATTTACATGTAGCTGTTTGGCATTCATCTGAAGTCTGGGTTTACTCATTCGCCATTTTAGTCACTGATTTATGTTCACTGATTCTGAAAAACTGCGCTGTGATTCTATGAGGAGACTCTGTGCTTCGGAATCTTGTCTCTGCGATAGGCTTCTCTCAGAAGCTGCAAAGGATGGATAGCCTTCAATCCGGTGAGATGTCTGATTTGCATCCTACATCCCTCACAGTCAGAAACCACGGCGGGTGAGCCAAATTCCTTTAGAGCCCTGATCAAATTCTGACCGATGGCCATGGAGACTTCGTATGTCTCCTTCTTAAAGCCGTAACTTCCACCCAGGCCGCAGCACCCTGATTCGACGTCCTCAAGCACGAGGCCAGGAATCAGATTGAGAACGTCAAGGGCTGGAAATCCGATGCCCATCGATCTTAAATGGCACGGCACATGATAGGGATACCGCTCCTCTATCGGTGAAAAATCTGTATTCAACTCGCCGTTGTCGTGGAGCAGCATCAAGTACTCACAGATATCATAGGTGTGCTCTGCCACCCTGCCTGCTCCGTCGATCGCGAAAAATCCAGGATAACTGCAGCGGATCATCTGTCCACACGTTGAGGAGCTAAAGACGATATCGTACCCCCTGTCCACGATCTTCCCGAGAGACCGAACGTTCCTTATGCCCAGATTCCTTGCGGATTCAAAATCTCCCTGGCCAAGTGATGGCATTCCACAACAATCCTGCTGTGGAATTATGACTTCCAGGCCGTTTTTTTCCAAAACCTCCACAGCGGCAACCCCCACATCGACTTCATTGGTGTTCGTATAACATCCGTAGAAATAAGCAACTTTCCGGTCACCACGAGACTGGTGGCTTCTGAACCAACTTCGGAAGGTTTTTTTTTGGTAAATTGGGAACGGTCTCCTCCTTTCTATCTTTAGAAAATAGTCAGAAAGCCATCTGAAGGCAGTGCTCCTCAAAGCCCTATTCGTCAGCGAGGCAAGGGTTACGGCCGAGACCCCAAATAGATGGGTATGCCCCAAAAGCCAATTCCTCAGGCTGAAGCCCTTCTCATCGAGGGACTTGGCTTTTGCCACAAGGTTGAGTTCCGTAACATTGACCCCGGCTGGGCAGACTAGATCACACGTACCACAACCAATACATAGGTTGATCCAGTGGTCTGTCGATGGATCCTGAGACCGACGAAACCTCTCAGCGTCAGGTCCCCCCTCTTTGGGGCCGAGAAAGTCCCCAGTTACCCGAGCCACAGGACAATATTCGGTACATATTCCACATTTGAGGCAGTGATCACTTCTGTCGACTGCAGAGGTTTTCCATTTCATCGTCCCACTATACTCCTGATAGCCTTATAACCAGTGGCTATTGCAACCCCAGTTTTGGACTTCTCTCTTCTCGAATCATGATGACCAAGAATGGATCCAACGGCAAAAAGATTCTCAAGGAGAACCCTCCCTTTTTCATCCACTGGGTTCAATCGGCCATTCGTCGTGATGCCTGCCCTGTTTACAGGATGGCTTCTTCTCCCGATCAATTCACTTTGAAACCACGTTTTCCTGCTCTCTGGTTGCGTCACGGGTAGGTTAAATATCGGTTCAAAAACCCGATCCCCTTGAACCTTGAGACCTCCCCCAAACAATCCACCCGTAGCGAGAACGAAAGAATCGGCTTGATGGATCCTCTCGCCTGAAGGCGTTTTTAATACTACCCCGTGACATCGGCCGTTTTGTTGCATTGCAGAGATCACCTCAAACCCGAGGATCACTCGGACTCCTCTGGCGCGCAGTCTATTCTGCAAAATTCCAAACAATCTCATCCCCGGAATCGAGGGAGGAAGAATGGGAAGCTCAAAAACATCTGCACCGAGCCATGCCTCCATATCCAGTTTCACCTTCACGGCGTCTCGCAGTCCCAATACGGCAGGAAATCCAACCAGTTCCTCACCGTCTATCACGCGGCTGATCCTTTTTGACACCTTCTCCCTAAAGCTTTCCTCGTCAAATTGGATAGCCAGCGAAGCCGCCTTGAAAGTGCTTCTCCCACCGATATCCGAGACTTCGATCTTTTCGCTTCTGACTCTTAGACCTTTGTTCCGATCTCCTCGGGTCAAAAGACTTCTTGCAGCGTAGGCTGGGTAGAAGTTGCCAAATCCGTGGAATCCAATCAGCAGTGTGGGCTTGGAGAAAATGCGCTTTCCGGCAATCATGGTGGAGGGGACCAGATAGGACGGCCTTAGGGAGCCCAGGCCCGTGGGGAGCATTATGTTCTCCCCCGGCTCACCGGTATAGTGATAGCTCTGACGGGTGAAAAGTTCGGAGAAAGAACGGATGGATTTTTCAATATCCTCCAGGCCAACCCTGGCATATGGATGATCCGGTTTCTCCTGAATCAGACGCGTGAGGCCAGCATAAACCTCATTCTGAACTTCCCTGTTGTCGCCTGGATAGTAGCCAAGGAGATCTATACCTCCCGGGAGGACATGCATCATCCCCATGCCTTTTCCCAACACCATGGCCCTCAAACCGCTATCAGCAGCCTGTTTAGCTGCCATAAGCCCCGAAAGCCCGGTTCCAATCACAATGACATCGTATCTCATGTTGTGTCCTCAGCCGAGAGCCATTCCTTATCGAGGTTGAAAACCCCCGCATAAATCTCCTCGGTAAGCTCTTCCTCTTTGAGTTGATCGCCGTTCACGATAGGGCGGATGCCTCTCCATCGCCGCTCCAAAAAATCCTTCAACATTTCGTTGGGGCATGAGTTGTGCAGCTTTCCCATTTCTGCCAAGATGCCGAGGGCCTTATAGCCACAAAAGGCCCCCTGGCAGGGCCCCTTTCCCATCCGCGTCTGAACACGAATGTCATTCAGATCAGAGGCACCCCCCTGCAAAATGGCTTCCTCGATCTCCTTCCGGGTGATTAGCTCACATCCACAGACGATCAGGTCTTTTTGAGGATCTTTTCTTTTTTCCGGGTGGGTCTTTTTTAGACGATCTGCAAGGCTCACAAACTTGTCTGTCTTGGAGTCTGGCAGGGCTTCTATGTGTGTCGCACACTTTGCCGCCATGCCGAGTTTCTCGCATACCAAGTCCACCGCCTTTTCCGCCATCAATCGATAGGTGGCCATCTTGCCACCAACGATACTCACAAGGCCCTTCACACCGTCTCTCTTCTCATGATCCAGGATGACAAATCCTCGGCTGACTTTTCGATCATCTTTACCCTCGGACTGCCTGAAAAGCGGGCGTACCCCCGCAAAGGCTCTAATGATCCGCGCCGAACCAACCGAAGGAACCATCTTTGCCATTTCAGCCAAGAGAAGCCTCACCTCATCAGCCTCAATGGTAAGCCAATCTGCGTCTTCCACCTGAATGGATGTCGTACCTATCAAACCGGTCGTCTCATTCGGCACAATGATGTCAACATCCGCAGGTGGGCGACATCGATTGATTATGAGTTCTGTCGGCCGTCTGGCTGTGATCAGAATGCTTCCTTTCGAATAGACCAATGGAATCGAAAGCCCTATGGTTCGGACCAATTCGCCACCCCAGGCACCCGCAGCATTGATGACAAATTCGGAAAAGACTTCATGGATTTCGCCGTCTTTTGTATCTACAGCTCGAACACCCCTCACCCTTTCCCCTTCAACGATAAGACCCTTTACCCGAGTGTGCGGCATAACCCTCCCCCCGAGATTGGCTACTGCCTTGGCGTTTCCAAAAACAAGGGTGAAGGGGTTTATGGAGGCATCCGGGACTCTGACAGCCCCAATTACCCCAGGTGATAGGTTTGGCTCGAGGGCTATGGCTGTTTTGGGGGACAACACTTCGATGGGAATCCCGATTTCCTCACAGCCGGTGATAAACTGCTTCTGAAATTCCAGACCGTCCTCGGGAAGAGAGACAAACAGGCCATCTGTCTCCTCGACGCAGCTCGCAGCAATCCGTCGAAGGATTTGGTTCTCCCGATAGCACTCCTCGGCCGTGGGAGGATCAGAGACTACATAGCGGCCGCCGCTGTGAAGCAACCCCTGACACGCTCCTGTCGCACCAGCGGCGAGATTATCTTTCTCGACGAGGAGGGGTTTTAGTCCTCGAAGGGCTAGATCTCTGGCAATCCCTGTTCCTGTCGATCCCCCTCCAATAACGATGATGTCGGCTTTGATGTTCATTGCGAATCCAGTTATCCACCAAAAAAAAGTCCTGATAGCTGGGACCTCCAGTTTCAGTTCACCATCTATCAGGACTTTCTCTTTTCTCTCTGTCCTAAGGTTTTATTTTAGAAAAAACCGGCACCCTTGTCAAGAAATTGGGTTTCTTTCTACTCCTATCCACGAGAAGGCACTTGACCCTATGTCTGGGTCTGTTTACCCTGTGCTGAATTATTATTCCGTGAGCCAATACTTTGTCCGTTCAAGGGCTTTTTCCCATTGTCCATGAAGGAGCTGTCGCCTATCCGATTCCATTTCAGGTTGAAAAATACGACCCGCCCTCCACCTCTCGGAAAGCTCCGATTGATTTTTCCAGAAGCCGACGGCAAGACCTGCCAAATAGGCCGCCCCCTGAGCCGTCGTCTCGGCTGATCCCGCACATATTACAGGGATGCCCAGTATATCTGCCTGGAACTGCATAAGGAACCTATTTGCGATGGCACCTCCGTCGACTTTGAGCTGTTTAAACCTCAGCCCCGTTTCGCCTTCCATACACTCCATGACGTCACGGGTCTGATAGGCGATAGATTCCAGGGCTGCCCGAACAATGTGACTCCGCGAAGTTCCGCCAGTCAATCCAAAAACCGTACCCCTGGCATACATGTCCCAGTGGGGGGCACCCAGTCCAGCAAAAGCCGGAACAAGGTAAACGCCTCCATTGTCTTCGACACTCAAGGCCAAAGACTCGCTCTCTCCGACACTTTTGATTATCCCTAAGCCATCCCGAAGCCAGGCGATGACCGCTCCACCTATAAAGATGCTTCCCTCCAACGCATATTCCACATCGCCATTGATCCCCCATGCAATCGTCGTGATCAAGCCGTTCTTAGAGAGAATTGGGTCTTCACCGATATTCAAGAGCATAAAGCAACCGGTTCCATAGGTGTTTTTCGCCGATCCTCTCTCAAAGCATGTCTGGCCAAAAAGGGACGCCTGTTGGTCACCTGCAATTCCTGAAATAGGTATTTCGGCACCCAGCAAGCAGGGATCTGAGAACCCGTAGAATTCGCTCGAAGCACGAACCTGAGGCAATATTCCATAGGGTATTTCCAAAATGTCGAGGATGGTTTTGTCCCATTCTTTATCAAAAATGTTGAATACCATAGTTCTTGATGCGTTAGAAAAATCGGTAATATGAACTCTTTCCTTTGTTAGGTTATAGACCAACCAAGAATCGACCGTTCCGAATAGCAAATCCCCTGCCAGCGCCCGTTCGTATGCACCTGGCACATTATTGAGGATCCATTTCACTTTGGTGGCAGAAAAATATGCATCAATGAAAAGTCCTGTACGCTTCCTGATTTCTTCATTTTTTTTGCTCTGCTTGAGATCGTCGCACATATTGGCAGTACGCCGACACTGCCATACAATAGCGTTGTAAATGGGGCTCCCACTCTCCCTCTCCCAGATGATTGTTGTCTCTCTTTGGTTCGTAATTCCAATTCCCTCTATCTGGCCGGCCTTTACGTTTGCTAACTCCAACACCTGGCGGGCAGTTTCAATCTGGGTTGACCATATCTCGTTGGGATCGTGTTCGACCCACCCGGGCTTGGGATATATCTGCCTGAACCCCCTGCTTTTCGAACAGACTTGTTTGCCTCTTCGGTCAAAAAGAATTGCGCGAGAGCTAGTCGTGCCCTGGTCCAAGGCCAAGATGTACTTTTTAGGCATTGAGCCAACCCAATTCTCGAATTCTCATCACAATACTCTATCGGCAAATCTCAATTGCAAAATCCTCCAAACTCAGCCATGAAATACTCAGCCCATTGGACACAGAATACGATTGCCGCCCCCAACGAAGAGCAAAAGAGTGGCTAAAATCCACCCCTGGGGACATACCAGACCTCCCCGGTCAGGTATCAATGATCAAAGTCGAGAGAAAATGGAGCCCCGATGCGCGATCTATTAACTCACACCCCCGTGGAGGACATTTTTTCCGTGTCCGATGTGGAAATGACCTGACCACAAAGCAGATAAAAACCTAAGTTCCTAAGAGTTCCTTTGCCTTGTGTACACCCGATAATGCATCAGGGGCGTATCCATCAGCCCCTATCTCATCAGCATATGCTTGCGTGATAGGGGCCCCACCTATCATTATTTTCACCTTTTGTCTAAGGCTTGATTTATTGATCGAGGTGATCACATCTTTCATGGCCGGCATGGTGGTGGAAATCAGAGCAGATAGGCCGATGAGGTCTGCGTTTTGGTCCTCGGTTACCTGGACGAACCGATCGGGATCGACATCAACTCCCAGGTTGATAACCTTGAACCCCGCTCCTTCTAGTGTCATTCCAAGTATGTTTTTTCCAATGTCATGAACATCACCCTTAACTGTGCCAAGAATAATCGTGGCTTTTTCCCGAATGTTCTGTTGCACAAGATAAGGCCTTATAATCTCCATTCCCGCCTTCATATTTTTAGCAAGGACCAGAACCTCTGGCACATAGCATTCACCGTTCTTGAATCTTTCTCCGACCACCGAGAGTCCAGCCAGGAGGCCTTCTTCCAGAATCTTGCGACCATCCTGTCCCTCCTCCAGTGCTTTTCGCACCATTTCTTCCACCTGAGGACCATTTCCCTGAATCAGATTATCGGCAATTTCTTTTACATCGACCATGTTGCTCCTCCTTTCAGACTTCCTTTTCCCCAGCGACAGAAAGTATCCACAACAAAAGGTCTGGCCTTTCTTAGACGTATGCTCCAATTTCCAAAACATGATCACAAGCAGCAACTAGGCTATCTATCCTCGCACTCTTAGGGACAACATGCGTAGGCCCCAATATGTATCCCCCCCCGGGGGCATAGGCTTTTATGAGCCCTTCCGTAAATTCCTTGACTTCTTCCGGCGACTTTGAAAGAACAAATTGGTGGTCGAGACCCCCTAGAAAAAAGAGCTTTTCACCAAATTCCTTTTTCAATCGATCTGGTTCCATGTTTTTTGCAAAAGGCTGGAGCGGATTCAGGCCGTCATATCCAATATCAATAAGTTCCGGAATCAACTCATATGAGGACCCACAGGTGTGATGAAATATCTTTGCCTTTGGCGCACGTTCTTTGATATAAGCAAAACGCTTTTCCTGCCAAGGTTTCACTTGCTCTACAAAGTCTCTTCTTGAAATAAGGGAACCATGCTGGCCGCCATAATCATCTGAAGTCCACAAAACGTCGAGATAATTCCCGACAGCCTTAAAATACTCCTCATACATCGTCGCTTGATATTCGAAAAGTCCCTTACTTAACGTATAGGCCATTTCCTTTCGTTCCACCATATCGATGAAAAATTCCTCCATCCCACGAATCCACTGACACAACTCAAAGTGGCTCCACATGGGTTCACCCTTTATGGCATAAGGCGTCTCTTTGGAAAAATACTCTGCTTCTTCATGGAGACCCCTGGCGGCTTCTGCACCTACGGCTTTTGGATCCGGTAGTGCCGTGAAGTACCTTTCTATGTCCTTTGGATCTTTTGCTTCCCCCAATGGATGTCCCACAATATTACTGTAGATGTGATCGATGGCACGATATCTCATACCCCAGAAATCAGTATAAGTACCATCAGGGTAAATCCTCCTCGGAGTCCAAGACTTTGTTCCACCACCATTAAACCAGATATGACGAAAATCCACGTGTAATCGTTGAAGTACACGTTCGTCAACTTTGAAGGCCCCCCAGTTGCTTGTCCATAATTTCCAGTATCCGATCTTAAGATAATCTTCTAATCCCCGATAAACGTCTTCGTGAAAATTCGATACTCCACCGCCGAATTCAATAGGTACCCTGTCAGGTTCCTCCAGATTCATAGCGAGTCTGGCTCTTTCCTTCGGACTAATCTCATCCTTTTGTATCATTGCTTGCCTCCTTTTCTCGCTGGGGTGTCGCTATCTCCAGCATTCCATTTTTCAACATGCAGGCACTGTAAGAGATTCTCTTCAGTGCTTTCACCGTAAGAACACTCGGCTGTGACGGAACCTTGATTCATGACTAATATTCGGTCACTAATAGTTATCAGCTCCGGCAACTCCGAAGAAATAACCATTATTCCCTTGCCTTGCTTTTTTAACTGGATTAGCAATCTGTGTATTTCGGCCTTTGATTTTACATCAACCCCTCTTGTAGGTTCATTAAAGATCAGCACGCTTAGGTTTCTCTCCAACCATTTTCCAATCATCACTTTTTGCTGATTGCCTCCTGACAGGTTGGCAACTGCCCTTCTCAGAATAGGGGGCCTCACATTCAAATCATTTATGACTTTGAAAGCCTTCTCGGTAATAGCGCCAAGTTTCAAAACCCCAAGCAAATGAGTGAAAAAGCCGAGCGTGGTTATGTTGATATTCTCTTCAACACTTCTGATCAAAGCTAGGCCTTCTTGCTGTCTGTCACTGGGTATATACCCGATGCCTGCGTTCATCGCCTGTACTGGACTGCGGATATCAACCTTTCTGTCGTTGATGTAAATCTCCCCATCATCCGCCTCTTCTAATCCAAACAACGTCCTAGCAAACCTCGACCTCCCTGATCCCTTCAGACCGGCCAGTCCCACGATCTCGTTGGCTCGAAGACTCATGGTCATGTTCTTAAATGAACCGTCAAGGGAAAGGTTTTCACATCTGAGTAGCTCGCGACCGGGGGCGGGCAGATCTCGCCGGGCCTCTTGCCCGTTTAAACTGCCCTCCTCGCCGACCATCAGTTTAATCACTTCTTCTTGTGAACTCTCTCCCGTTTTGAGAGTTCCCACTTTCTTCCCATCCCGAAGCACAACGACCCTGTCGGAAATCTCAAATGTCTCTCTTAGGCGATGGGTAATGTAGATTATTCCGATCCCGGATTTTTTCAGCCTCTTGATTATCCTGAAAACGTGTTCCATGCCGACTTGGTCCAGAGGAGCCGTGACTTCATCCAATATCAGTATTTTGGGCCTCTGAAGCATGGCTTTTGCAATCTCAATCGCTTCCTTCTCAGCCATGGTCATATCGCCAACTCTTTTCTCAGGATCAAAGCCGATGCCGATCTCCGCCAGAGCTTGGTTGGCGTTCTCACGCATCGATTTGGTGTCTGTCATAACCTTGAAGTGAATCTTTTCCTGCCCTAGGAATAGGTTATCTGTACCCGTCATGTTTGGAGCAAGCGTCGGCTCTTGATGAACGTACCCGATACCGTACCTTCGAGCCACAGCTGGATTCGTCATTTCGACCTTCTCTCCTTTAATCATGATCTCCCCATCATCCGGCGCATAAACCCCGCCGATGACGCTCATGAGGGTTGATTTGCCTGCTCCATTTTCACCGACTAGGGAGACCACCTCGCCTTCATGCAAGTCAAAGTCAACCTGATCTAAAGCGACAACACCGGGAAAAGTCTTAGTAATCTTATGCAATCTCAAAAGCTGATCTTTTTCCATCCTGACCTCTTAGCCAAAACATTTCTATTTCGCTTTTGCGTGCTTCGCACGTCGAAATTGACAAGGGCAAGGGCATCGAGATAATGCCTGTCCTGTAGAAATCATCTATCCAAGGACGGTGGTTGAGCGGGCGTTAATAGGTAACTCCCTCGCCTGTTCACCCGGCGTCACTCCACTAGAACAGACCATTTGCCCGGAGAATGGAAACAAGGTTTGTTTAGGCACTGCTCTAGGTAAGGTGACGTCCTGTCACACATTAGATCGCAATGCAACGATATGATTAATTCAATCTAAATTTGCCTTCCTCTCAGATACCTTGGCATGACTGCAACAATAATAATGCACCCTGTGATGACCTGCTGGTACCAGATACGCAGTCCTATCAACTCCAGAAGATTGTTTAGAACTCCAATCACCAAGGCCGCAAGCAATGTCCCGGCGACCGTTCCTCGTCCGCCTTCAAGAGTTGTACCTCCCAGAACCACGATAGCTATGGTCGAGAGCTCGTATCCAATAGCCTGCTGGGGGTCTGCAGAAGCCAAATATGAGCTATACATCAGAGCAGCCAGAGCCGCACAAAGTCCGCTAAAAGTAAACGCGACCAGCTTCCAAGCGTCCGTGTTAATCCCTGCAAATAGTGCAGCTTTTTCGTTTCCACCGATCGCATATATTCTTCTGCCAATGACCGTATATTTTAAAAAAAAGGATGCAGTACCCCCCAGGAGTATGAAAATAATGAGGGGTGAGGGGACTCCCCATATGCTTCCACTCCCGAGCCATTGAAGCTGCTTCATCTTGGTGAGATATATGGAGTGGCCTCCAGAAATAATATAGGACAACGCTCGAGCGGCATAAAGTACACNNTCTTTAGCTTTGTCACCAAGACACCATTCAAAAAACCGGTCAACAAACCAATGAGCAAAGTGAAAACTATCAAAAGTGTCGCCCCATCAACAAGATAATGCCCACCCTCTAAGGCTGCAATTCCAAAAAACGACTCAACTTCAACTGTCAACTCAATCGCCAGGATGATAGTAAAGGCGATCAGGGACCCCACGGAGAGATCGATTTCCCTAATGAGCATTACAATAGTAACGCCTATACCAATAGTACCAAGGATGCTGCTATTACGAAGTAGATTCTGTATATTAAAAAGGGTCATAAAAGCGGGGTCAGCAAGAATAGCGAAAACAAAAAGCCCGACACCCGCAATCAATAAGGGGCTTTTCTTAAGGAGATCCATCATTCTCCCATTTCTCCAAAAGAACATCTCAAGCAATCCAAGTCGGCACCAGGCTTTCCGCGCATAATCCATCCGATTGGAGACATATTTCCGTTCAAGAATAACTGAATCTTGACCCATGACCTACCTTCTCACTCTTGGGGGCAAGGCCATCTCAATTCATTATTTGAACACGAGTTTTCCGGGTCGAAAGAAAGGGGCAAGCGCTATACAGCCCTAAGGCGTTTTTCTCTCAGGTACATCATGCCAACCACAAATACTAGAAGAGCCCCCTTGACTACGTCTTGCAGATAGGTCCCCACACCACTGAGATTTAGTATGTTCATCAGTCCGCCAAATATTAGGGCAGCAATAAAAGTGCCCGTAACCGTGCCTTTCCCCCCGGTAAGACTGGTCCCTCCCAATACCGTGATCGCAATTGCGGCTAGCTCATAACCTGCACCCTGAGTGGGCCATATCCTATTGATCTGCCCACTAATCATTGGACCCACCATACTGGCAAAGAGCCCGCTTATAAGAAAGGTTAAAATGATTTGTCTATTCGTGCGCCCCCCCGATAATCGGCTAGCTGTTCGGTTCGCGCCGGTATAGTAGACCCATCTCCCAAATTCGGTGTAATTCAGAACAAAAATCGAGACGAGTGCAACAATGATGAATACAACCACTGGAAAAGGCACCCCTAGCAGGTTACCGTTACCTAGCCACAAGTAAGCCGGGAGTTGATAAGGATAAACCGCTTTCCCACCCGAGACTATGTTTGCCAGGCCGCTAAAAACAGAAAGTGTTGCAAGGGTCATAATCAGAGACGGAACCCTCCCCTTTACCACGCCGACACCGTTTACAAAGCCCAAAAGGAGACCAATCCCACAAGTTATCGCCAGAACTGGACCAATTCCTAAATGCAGATAGCGTCCCCCCATCACAGCAGATAAAGACATTATGGCGCCAACCGAGAGATCAATTTCCCCTACCAACATGACATAGGTGAGACCAATCGCCATCACCCCAGTTAAGGACACGATTCTGGTTAGGTTAAAAAGGTTTTCCAGCTTCAAGAAACCAGGGCTCACAAAGCCAGCTACGAAAAAAAGGCCTATGAGTATCGACAGCAACATGGCGTTGGTGCCAAACTCGATTTCTTTGACTTTTCCACAGCTTATACTGCTTACGGCTTCCAAGGCTCCTCAACCCCAAAACAACGGTATCTTTTTCTGATGCGGAGGCGACTTACTCAATACCCTAACCTCGCTCTCACCCCGATAACCGAGCAAAAACGTGAGAGGGACACCTGGGTTTCCCCCTGGTGTCCCCACGACATGATGGAGTAACACCCGTGGGGACACGAGGGGGGTTAATCACTCTACTCCATGCGTGGACCATAAGCATAGGGTGCCCACTCTTCTGCGGTAAAGGTCTCTAGACCTAATACGACCTCTTTTCCCTTGGTGATCATTGGAATGTCAGGCGTTGTGATATCCTGAGGCAATTTTTCTCCTGCGATCGTCCTGAGGAGTATCCTCAAGCCCAAAGCACCAAGAAGAGGCGTGTACGGAGCAGTCATTGCCAACTTCCCTTCTTTGGTTGCGTTAAGCGTCTCATGAGAGTCGTCATTGTTCAGTATGATAATTCTTCTTCCTCCTTCTCTGCTATCCCATCTCTTCGCCATGTCAACCGCCTGAGCCGACCCCATGGCCTGTTCGCCGCCTGTGGCGAAAATGACGTCAACATTGGGATGGGCCATTAACGCATCTTGCACCTGTTGAAAGGAATCAGGTCTGGAACTTGGATTGTGATAATTGGCAACAATCTCCAGACCAGGAAAATAACTGATGACTTTTAGGAAGTGCCCGGTTCGCATACTGTCTGCCGTACCTCCAAGAGGCTTCCTGATCATGATGATCGTGCCTTCAACTTTGCCTGTCTCCTGAAGAAGTCTATGGACCAAGTACATCCCCTGTTGAGCGCCATTGGCAGGAAAGTTGCCCGTCACGCGGTTTGTGGTTCTCTCCGTTCCGACCATCCTGTCTATGCTCACAGAGGGTATGCCTTTATCAAGAGCTCTCTCAATGGGGGGACCTGTCGGAGCTTCCACCATGGGCCATATCATGATTCCGTCAAAGCCTTGGGCGATCCAAGTGTCTACCTGCCGAGCTTGTTTTGCATTGTCAAATTCAGGATCCAACACCGTCAGCTTGACGTTGGGATGCTTGCTTGCCTGCCATATAGCAGTGTCGGCATTGTTCAACAGCCATGGATGGTTGAACCCGTGAATTGTGTATCCCACACGATAAGTTCTGTTCGGATCTCCGATGGGGCCGTCAGCAAGTGGAACATAGTCTGTAAAGGGCAGCTTGAGTTTTTGTTTGCTCATGGGTCCTATAATTTCAGTACCCATTCCCATCTTGAATTGATATCCCCCATATCGGGGAGCTTTGGGGTACTTGTCAAGATAGAACGCAAAGCCCTCCTTTTCAAATCTCTCATATACTTGCTTGTTCGCTTGGCTGACTGGGATATTCATCCAGAAGTCGAGTGCGTCTTGGCCCTGCAGGCCAAGACTCTCGAAATATTCAAGAAAAGCCGTGTCTTGCAGGGTCTGCACCTTCGCCCAATCAACTTCTTTTGCGCTCACGGGCGAAAAAGTGAATACTATAGCGGCAACTGCAACCATCACTCCTAGCAGTAGGCTTTTTGTTCTCATTCTTATCGATCCTCCTTCTTCAGTTTTGATGTCATTCAATTTCCAAACGAAACATTGCCAGTATACTCTGTAAAGACCCTCCTTTCCCTGGAGATATTGAACTGCTGGCGACAACATTCTCCCGTATCTTCTCACCCCCTTCCCCACCATGATGTGGCGCTGTTTTCGACCCTCTGATTCTCATGCAGACAACGGAAGGTAGTGGGAGACCGAAGTCACTACAGAAGGCGACCCTCGGCCCGCCCTTTCAATTTTACCTGATACTTATACCGGTCACTTCTATACAAAGCAATCAAACTTTCAATGGCCCTTGAACTGTCTAGATAGGTGAGTCTTTTTACGGCCAACACAGGGCCCGAATTTCCAAGCCCGAGAAGGCGCGCATCGTCCCCTCGAATTATTTGGGCCTCGATATACTCGTCGCATTCACTTAGTTTCAGGTTGTATCGCTGCTCCAAGGTCCTGTAAAGTGAATTTTCTGTGAACTCATTACTGATCAGACCCGGCGCTAGCTCTTCAGGGACGTAACTGGTTAAAATAGCAACCGGTTCGTTATTGGCAAACCTTAATCTTTTCAATCTAAACGCCTTAGCGTTCTCATCAAGCGCCAATTCCCGCCGAATGTAGTCTGGGGGATCGATTCGATTTTTCTCAAGGAATTCGGTACCTGGTGTCAGGCCACGGGCTAAGATCTCTTCGGTCGAACTATAAATAGACCCAATCCTGTGGGTGATCTTGGGTTCGGCAACGTAAGTGGCCACACCTCTTTTTCTCGTGAGCAAACCCGACAAGACGAGGTTGTCGACTGCTTTACGTACGGTGATTCTTGAGACATCGTATTCCTCCACAAGTTGAGTCTCGGCCGGGATCGGTTGGCCCGGCAGATACACCTTGTTAACAATCTTTTGGCGGAGAATCTCTTCGAGCTGAAAATAAAGAGGAATTGGTTTGTCTCTCGTTATATAAGACATTATGACGTCCTGACGACATCTTGTTCTGACTCACAATACCGTCGCTTTTGCGATTCGTCAAGCAAAAAAAGAAGGAAGGAGAAAAATCACAAAAAAAGAGCGAGACAAGCCAGTTGGAAGCCCAACAACAGACACGAGCTCTCGACTTCTTGAGAGATTCAGGAGATCCGTTGGCATGTGGAGGAAGGACGTGATGAAGGATTCAAAATTATCGAAGAATCATACCCTACATATCGAGCATCACCTCGGCATCACTGTAGCCCTCATTGGGTGGAAGGGTATTTCTGAATCAGCCCATGGTGCCACTCCATATCATCCAAAAGATGCAAGTAAATATTCTGCCACAGACTGAAAAATTCATCATACATTCCGTGAAGGGTCGGATCAGGCTCAAAGATTTCTCTTAGCCTGACTAAATCGAAAATCGGCTCGTTGAAATTCTTGTAAAGTCCAACTCCCATCGCCGCCAAAATAGCATCACCCAGAGGGGCCGCCTCTTCGATATCTGGCAAAAGAAGCGTTTGATTGATCACATTGGCGGTAATCTGATTCCACACTTTACTCTTGGTTGGCCCACCGTTCAAAACCAATTCATCAATATCGGCCCCCGCCTCTGTGGCGACCTTCACATTTGAGTATAGGTCAAAAGCCGCCCCTTCCATGACTGCCCTGATAAAATGAGCCCGGGTCATGTTAGGCTGGACCCCGAAGAAAACCCCTTTGGTCCTTGGATTCCAATTGGGAGAAAGGTTGTTCCCCAAATATGGAAGATACAACAGCCCATCACATCCAGGGCGCACCTGAGCGGCTTGGGCAGTGAGGAGATCAAAAACGCTCTGACCGGTCTGCTTTGCTATCGAAATCTCATGGTTAGCAAATTCATCTCTGAACCACCTGAGCGACGCACCAGTAAAGGCCATCGGTGCGTCAAACATAATCAGACCTGGCACAACGTGAGGCCACCTTAGAATCCGGTACTCGCTCACCTCCTGNNCTCCTGTTCGACGGGGATCATGATCCCCAGATTGGAGCCTGTTCCCATGGAGTAGTAGGTTTGGCCAGCTTTCGTCAGCCCGACCCCCAAGGCGGCCGAACTAATATCAGTACCACCAGCCACAACGAGAGTGCCCCGTTTGAGACCGGTTTCCTCAGCGGCCTTTGCGGTAACCTCCCCAACGACCTCGTAAGAATGATAAATATCAGCATACTTGTCGATAGGGATGCCGATGCGTTCGACCAACTCATGGTTCCATTGCCCTTTTCTGAACTCGTAACCGTAGAAAAGCCCGGCGTCACCCGGGTTAATAGTAAACCTCTCACACAAACGGTAGGTGCAGTATCCCGAGGGAGAAATAAACTTGTAAGTCTTGTCAAAGATCTGTGGTTGGTGTTTCTTCATCCATAGAGCTTTGGGTTCGACGAACCAAGGGGCAATCCTATTGCCGTTCATAGAGTTGATCGTTTCCTCTCCAACCCTTTCACGAATCTCTCGGCACTCCTCCTCGGCACGCGCGTCCATCCAAATGATTGCAGGCCTTAATGGAGTGCCATCCGAACGCACTGGGAGCATCACGCCAACTAAACCGGACAAGGCTATTGCGGCCAACTCATCCGTGAAGGAGCCTTGTGACAGGCATTGTTTGATGGTCCGGACAACTGCATCCCAGTAGTAGTCCGCCTCCTGCTCCGCCCACCCTGGCTTCGGGTGAAACAATGGGTGCTGCTGTGACCCAAAGGCGACGATCCTTGCTCGTTCAGTGTCCAGAACGACTGACTTCACGTTGGTTGTTCCAATGTCAATGCCTAAAGTGAGTTTTCCTGCCATTCCATTAATACCCGCTTAGTGATCGAGGAATGGGCGTAAGCCCACTCTCTCGGAAGGCCCAATCCTCTGATAATGCCTGAGTTTCACCCCAGGCCCAAAGCTCCGCCGCCGAGACGGCCCCAACCCCATCACAGCGAACCTAATAAGTAAAATGAGAAGGACCTTGTAGCACCTGTGACTACATGCCAGCGCTGAGAACAAAAAAAATCCTCTCGCCTCACCCTGGTTTTTCCAGCCGAGAAAACGATTTCGACGTCTCGCTTCCACCTACTTGCCTTTGTCAAGAAAACAAGCAGGGAGTGAGTGGAACGGGGTCATCAGTCACAGATCCCATCAAAGTCCAGAAATGCCTGCCCTCCCGCGACCACCCATAACAATCACGCTGACACTGCGCCCCTTCACGGCCTCTCGGATTCTACCAGAGCTGGTTCAGATTGCAAGGAAATTTTTCTTATCCGCGGCCCTATGAAGTCAGAAACAGGATAGGCAGGAAAATCTTATATCCTTTGCCTATCCTTTTGCTCTGACGCTTTCTCGCATGGGTCACCGCCAAGCACACTCACCTCATCAACGCCTTTGTCGGGTATAACCGAGCGGATCAGTATTTTTGAATCTATCATCGCGGAAATAACGGATACTTTGCTAATTGCCTCTCAAGTAAAGGGAGAAAAACAGGCTGGTGCTAGAATTTGACCTACTCTCGCTAGTATTCCCGAAACTCTCCGTGCTCTTTCACGTCCTACGCTTTGAGACTCCACGCGGCCTCATTCGAACAGAATCGCCTCAAACTGCTCAGCAGCTAGGGGAAAACGAAGGTGGCAAGCCTTTGTAATGTAGCAAACTCGAGGGTTTTGTCAACACTCTTGCTTCAGGAAGAATCTGACGGGCACATGCATGTCCTTTAGTCTCCATCCGAATGAGCAACTCAACCCATCAAAAACTATTGCCCCCTATCAAACTCGGAAAAGGTCGAAGCTCGTCGTTGAGATCCCAACCGCCCCCGAAGCAAGGATGTCCTTTACCTCCTGAGGCTCTGTAATCAATCCGCCCGCGATGACCGGTATCGAAGTCTTGGCCCGTAGCCTTTTCATTATCTTGGGCACAATCAGGCCCGGCAGGATTTCGATGGCATCGGGTTTGGAATTGGAAACAACATTCAGTCCACCTACTAGCGACTCAGAATCGAGAACAAAGATTCGCTGAATCGTGTACAATCCGTCACGCCTGGCCCCTGCGATGAGATTGCTTTTGGTCGTGATAATCCCATGGACATGGCTTTCAGTGGCCAGGTAGCGAACCCCGGAACTGTCCTTGCCTATACCTTTCACAAGATCGATGTCGATAAAAACCATCTTATCGGACCGTCTGGCCTGCTTAACTATGTCCGGAATGTCAAATATAGTTCCCCCCAGCACAAAAAAAACCCTCACATTTTCTAGCATTTCGAGTGAAGAGCTGTTAAACCCCCTTAAGGCCGCGATAAGAGGTCTGTCTTTGAGAACATCCAAAAAATCCATAATACGGCTACCCTTTCAATCTCTCGTTCTTTCTTACAAACGGCTCAAATAAATACCTCCCTCGATAGACCTATGGACAGAGGACCTGCCCCCGGAAACGTTACCAGTGTTTAAGTTAGTGTATGTCCTCAGGCTAGTTTGGACACTTTTGGCAGGAATTAGTTTGCACCTGGGTGCTGGTTTGGGCTATTGTTGCAGTTGTTGAGATTGTACTGTTTTCTCCGTTTTAGGGTCAAGATCTTTTTCTCTTGCCTCTTTCTCAGGATCGCCTCCTTTCTCCCTGCATACACATCATTAGGGGAAGTTCATCGAGTTCCTAGACCGGGAGAGCAAAGTTAAGTGACCCCCGGCAAAGCCGGGGGCTTATTTCTGCTAGCCCCCCAAGGGGGCCTGCTCATGAGTCTCCTGAAGGGGACTGCGATCTATGTGTAAGATTGAGCTGCTCAAGCCGCTCATTTTCACTTTCCTGATCACGGACGTACTGCTTTACCGCCTCCTCATCGAGCCCTATCGTGGAAACAAAATACCCGTGCACCCAAAAGCTCTCTCCGGTGAAGTTTCGCTTCCGACCCATGAAATTCCTTGCGATTGAAATAGCACTCTTACCCTTTATGTATCCCACGACATTGGAAACCGCATACTTCGGTGGAATACCGATGCACATGTGGACGTGATCAAGATGCAAACGCCCCTCCTCTATCCTGCACTCTTTCTGTCTAGCCAATTCGTGGAATACTTCTCCAAGATGCTTGCGCAATATTCCATAGATCTGGTTCTTGCGCCTCTTCGGGATGAAAACAACGTGATACTGGATACTTGCAATCCCATCTCGTCTGATTTAAACTTCGATAGTCTTTCATTTTGACCTCCCATGGCTAAGATTTGGCGATCTTTATGGGAGGTTTTCTTATTACTACTGCCTCACACGGTCAAACCTTACGGAGTCCCCCGGCAAAGCCGAGGGTTTACCCGTTGGATTATGACGCGAAAGATGCTGTGGCCAAGTTCGAAAAATTCCTAGCACCGGAGAGGCAAACTACTGCAAAATCTACTGCAGAAAAAAACAAGGGCCAGGCACCAAAGCCTAAACCCTCGTAATGACTAACTCCCCGGGCAGGACTCGAACCTGCAAC
>JABAOF010020977.1_pt1 | contig 19565 bp, 12 predicted proteins | sample 7062171 | NCBI WGS metagenome assembly JABAOF01 (sample SAMN14538628, study PRJNA623070) | marine sediment metagenome | biome: marine biome [ENVO:00000428]; feature: marine pelagic biome [ENVO:01000023]; material: deep marine sediment [ENVO:00002113] | place: India: Gulf of Khambhat ...
GTTTCATAGTGATCTGTATTATTCTATAGCAACTACTTCTTCTCGATGCGAACTGCACAGACCTTCGTTTCCGGAATCTTGGCGACTGGATCGAGTGCCGATGAGGTGACCATGTTTGTCGGTGACTCGACGAAGTGAAAGGTCATAGAAACAACCCCCTCCGGCGTGGTTTGGGTTACCCTTAATGGGGCCTCGACCGTGCCTCTTCGGGAAATTACCCTGACCATTTTACCGTCTTTGAGTTTAAGTTTTTTTGCATCCTCCGGATGCATAAAGACCTCTTCGTGCTCTTTCAACCTCTGGAGTCCACCCTTCCTGGTCATAGTAGAAGTGTGCCAGTGGTAGAGACTTCTCTCCGTTGTGAGTATGAGAGGGTAGTCTTCGTCGGGAAGCTCGAATGGAGGTTTATAGGCAAGGGGAAGAAATTTACCCTTTCCACTTGCCGTTGCGAAGAATTTGGTATGGAGTATCTTCGTGCCCCTGGATTTCTCATCCGGACATGGCCATTGAAGCCCTTCCTTCTCGAGCCGTTTGAAAGAGACCCCGCCGTAACTCGGCGTAAGTGATGAGATCTCATCCATGATCTCAGATGGATCGTTGTAATCGAATCCGTTCATACCCATTCGCTTCGCAATAAGGCAGGGGATCTGCCAGTCCGCTTTGCTCTCCCCGACTGGCTCAATTGCCCTTCTGACCCTTTGTATACGCCGTTCCGTGTTGGTGAAAGTCCCGTCTTTCTCAGCGAAACTGGTTGCAGGGAGCACCACGTCGGCCAAAGATGCGGTTTCGGTAAGGAATATGTCCTGAACAACGAAAAACTCTAACTTCTTCACCGCATCGAGAACGTGCTGGGCATTGGCCTCGCTCAACACAGGATTCTCACCGATCTGGTAGAGCGATTTTATCTTTCCACTTTCAATGGCGTCGAATATTTCGACGTGTGTTAATCCGGGGATAGGGGAGAGCGTACAGCCCCACGCTTTTTCAAACTTTTTTTGAATTTCCGGTATGTTGACCTTCTGATATCCGGGATAGACGTTCGGGAGAGCGCCGAGATCACAGGCTCCTTGAACGTTGTTCTGTCCTCGAAGGGGATTGACACCACTCGAGGATATTCCCACATTCCCAGTGAGGAGCGCGATATTGCTCGTTGCAAGTACATTATCCGTTCCGTGGGTATGCTGGGTAATTCCCATGGCGTAGAGGATCATACCCGGTTTATGCGTTGCATAGATGTGTGCAGCTTTCCTGATCTTATCTCCTGGAACCTGAGTCACCTTCTGCACAAAATCCAGATCGAATGCTTTGAGGGATTTCTTGAAAATTTCGAAATTCTCGCACCGTTCTTTGATAAACTTTGGATCGTGGAGATTTTCGTCGAGGATGATCTTCGCCATACCCATCAGAAGTGCTACATCTGTCCCGGGTTGATGCTGGAGAAAGAGATCTGCATATTCGCAGAGATCGATCTCCCTCGGATTGGCAACTATGAGTATTCCTCCCCGTCGAACCATCTCCTTGACGTCATAACCGATCACCGGATGGGCTGATGTCGTGTTTGTGCCTATGGCGAGGATGCAGCGTGCGTTTTTTATCTCGTCTATCGAGTTCGTCATTGCGCCGCTTCCAAAACTTTGTGCAAGACCGGCAACGGAAGGAGCATGGCAGAGCCGGGCACAGNNGGCACAGTGGTCGATGTTGTTGGTCTCCATTATTGCACGGGTGAACTTCTGAATTATGTAATTGTCCTCATTGGTGCATTTTGCGGACGAGAGTGTTGCAAATTGATCACCTTTGTATTTTGTGAATTTTTCTGCAATAATGTTTAAAGCCTCGTCCCAGGTGGATTCGACAAATTTCCCGTTTTTTCTTATAAGAGGTGTTTTCAAACGTTTGGGGTGATTTATGAATTCGTGTCCATATCGTCCCTTAACACAGAGGCGCCCTTTGTTTACCTCGTTGTCACCATCGACACGCGAACTTACAACCCGGTTTCCCCTCACGCCTAGATAGATACCACAGCCAACGCCGCAGTAGGGGCAGGTGGTTTTAACTTCTCGGGAGGGTAGCAGTGTTTCTTTTAATTTCAGGGAACCAACGGGACAGCGTACAACGCACTCACCGCAAGAAACACAACGTGATTCAAGCATTGGTTTAGTTCCAAAGGTACTGACAACCGAATCGTACCCCCGAAATGCGAAATCAAAATTATGTACCCCAACTATATCACTGCACGTCCTAATGCAGATACCACAGAGGACACATTTGTTGGGATCGTAGATAAAAAAGGGATTAGACGTATCGACATGAAGTTCCCTCGTTGGTTTTCTCATTTTGTCTAGTCTTTCTTCATCGACGCCGATAAACCGAACAACTTTTTGCAACTCGCAATTCGCATTTTTCTCACACACCAAACAATCTGATGGATGATTCAGGACGAGGAGCTCAGCGGCCACCCTTCGAACTCTGTTCACATCCTCCGATTCTGTATTAATTGTCATTCCATTTTCAGCGAGTGTATTACAAGCGGTAACCAGTCCCGTTCTTTCTATTTCGACCATGCAGAGTCTGCATATTCCGACGGGATGCAAATCGGGATGATAGCAGAGGTGTGGGATGTAGATGTCGTTTTTCAGGGCTGCTTCGAGAATTGTCATCCCTCTATATGCCGAAATAGTCTGTCCATCGATGGAAATTGAGATTTTATCCATTTGTCTTTACCTCAGCAAATTGCACCGTTTTTAACCATTTTTTCGCATCCTCGGTTTCCAAATCGCACCTGAGGCAGCGCCGTGCCTCTCCGATTGTTGAATCTTCCGTCATTTTTAGATCGACTTCATTAAAATTAAAGGCTCTCTCCTTTACGGATATACATGTTACTTCAGGTCTGATTGCTTCTTCAATCTCCTGCTCCGATAATTCAACGGGTGAAACGTAGAGTGAAGGTCTTGTGAGCCGATACTCTTGTGTGAGTATTTCTCCCTTCATATACTTATCTATCATTGCAGCGGCTATCTTACCTGCACCCATTGCATCTGTCACCGTATTTGCACCGGTTACCAAATCGCCCCCAGCAAAAACACCCTGAATACTCGTTGCACAGGTTTCAGGAGAAACCTCAATTGTTCCTCTTTTCGAAACTTGGAAACCAACGTTTTTCTCGAGAAAGGATAGGTCTGGATCCTGGCCAATTGCAACAACGAGATTATCGAGGGATGCAGTGAATTCCGAACCTTCGATTGGAACAGGCCTCCTCCTACCGCTCTGATCGATTTCGCCAAGCTTCATTTTGAGTAATTCGACTCCTGAAATTTTCCCATTCTTCGTAATAACCCTTCTGGGAGCCGTCAGGAATTGAATCTCAATTCCTTCCTCCATAGCGGCGTCTACTTCTTCCTCAAAGGCAGGCATTTCAACTCTCGTTCGGCGATAGAAAATTGTGACCTTTTTGCAGCCCTTGATCCTACTAATACATCTCGCAGCATCAATTGCCGCGTTACCTCCGCCAATGATTCCAATTGTTTCTCCAATGTTGATCTTTTTGCCCAAATTTACATCCCTCAACAAATCCATTGCATCGAGAACGCCATTGGCTTCATCATTTTCAATTCGCAGCTTTCGCGACTTTAAAGCTCCTGTGGCAATGAATATAGCTTTAAACTTTTTTTGAAGATTTGCGAAAGAGATATCATCGCCGATTTTCGTATTGGTTTGAATTTTTACACCTGAATTTTTAATGTAATTGATATCTGTATTCAATATTTTTCTCGGCAATCTGAATTCAGGGATGCAGACAGCAAGAGCTCCTCCCGGTACCTCCAATGCTTCGAAAATGGTAACATCGTATCCTTTCACGGCGAGATAAAAGCCTGTCGTTAGGCCTGCCGGGCCCGATCCGACAATTGCAATCTTACCGAGTTCCGCTAGACTGTTTTTGTTGCCCATTTCTTTCGGATACAGATTGTTTTCAATCGCGTAGTCGGTTATGAACCTTTTTATTGCGCGAATTGATATCGGTTCAGCCCATTTTCCCGCCTGGCATTTTTTCTCACATGGGTGATGACATACCCGGGCAACTACAGAGGGTAGGGGGTTGTCCTTTAATATTACTTTAAAAGCCTCGTCGTACCTCTTTTCAGCAGCAAGAGCAATGTACGTTGATGCTTCCTGATCAATTGGACAGATGTGATGGCAAGGTGAAGAGATAATTTCTTTACAAACAACAGCAGGGCATTTGTTGTGTTTTACATGTGCTTCGTACTCTTCTCGAAAATATTTGATGGTCGTTAGAATCGGATTTGGTGCTGTTCTCCCCAAACCGCAGAGCGACCCCATTTTGATTCCCTTAGCCAGATCTCGAAGCAGGTCGATGTCCTCAGGGGTGCCTTTTCCCTTTGTGATGTCTTCAAGTATATTGAGCATCTGCTTTGTGCCCAACCTGCAAGGAACACATTCACCACAGGATTCTTTCTGTGCGAAGTCGAGAAAATACCGAGCGATTTCAACGATGCAGGTGTCTTCGTCCATAACAACCATGCCGCCTGAGCCCATCATCGATCCCGCTGCGGTAAGAGAGCTGTAATCAACCGGAAGATTTAATTGGCTAGCGGGGAGGCACCCGCCGGAAGGGCCACCGGTTTGGACTGCCTTGAAGGCTTTTCCCTTTGGTATGCCACCACCTATGTCGTATATGATCTTGCTCAGGGGAGTACCCATTGAAACCTCAACAAGTCCGATATTTGAAACCTGTCCCGTAAGAGCAAAAACTGCGGTTCCCGTGCAACCCTCAATTCCGGTTTGCGAATACCACTTGGAACCCTTTAACATTATTCTCGTTGCACTAGCGAGAGTCTTCACATTATCAATGGTGGTTGGTTTTCCCCACAGACCGGAATGGACAGGAAACGGTGGTCTGGGACGGGGTCGGCCACTTTTGCCCTCAATGGACGTTATGAGCGCAGTTTCCTCTCCACAGACAAATGCTCCGGCTCCTTCCATTACATTCATTTTGAAATGAAAGTCCGTACCAAATATGTTGTTGCCTAGAAATCCTTTCTCCTCAGCCTGCTGAATGGCAATTCTGAATCGTTTTACCGCTAATGGATACTCTGCACGAACATAGATATATCCTTCATCCGCCCCGATGGCGTATCCTGCAATTATCAATCCCTCGAGAACACTATGCGGATCGGCTTCTAAGATACTCCTGTCCATAAATGCACCAGGATCCCCCTCATCTGCATTACACACCATATATTTCTTGGGGCCGGGAGCATTATAACAAAGTTCCCATTTAAAGCCTGTCGGAAAACCTGCTCCACCCCTTCCCCTCAAGCCCGCTCGCTTTATTTCTTCAATTACCTCTTTTGGTTTTAAATTCATAATGGTATTTCGTAGCGCATCGTAGCCCTGGACTGCAAGGTAATCCTCTATTTTTTCAGGATTTATATGTCCACAATTCTGGAGGATTATTCTTTCCTGCTTTTTGTAAAAATTGATATCGTGGTAAGAAGGAATATACTTCCGACTCACTGGGTCCTGATAAAATAGACGTTCTACTGGTTTATTGTTCTTAAGATGTGAATGAACAATCTCACGAGCGTCCTCTAATTTCAATTCAGAATAGAATGTACCTTCCGGTTCAATCACCACGATAGGGCCTCTCTGACAGAAACCGTGGCATCCAGTCGGTACGACCTCAACATCTTTAAGACCTATCTTTTTTATCTCTTTCTCAATAGTCGTTTTGATTTCGAGCGAACCGGAGGAAATGCATCCTGTTCCGAGGCAGATATACACCTCTCTTTTATCGTTGTTCATCTGATGCTCCCTTTTGTTTTCGACCAAATATTTCGTGTATCTTTTTGTTGGTGAGTCGTCCGTAGGTAACATTATTCACCGTCATATTGGGTGCCAATCCGCATGCGCCGATACATGCTACGGTTTCAAGGGAGTATTCAAGATCCGGTGAAGTTTCTCCCTCTTTAATTTCGATGATTTTCTCGATTTCTTCTAGAATTCTCGCTGCTCCTCTTACATGACAGGCTGTACCACGGCATACCATGACATGTTTTTTACCACGAGGTGTGAAACGAAATTGGCCATAGAAAGTCGCCACACTGAATACCTGGCTTTCAGGGACCCTCGTGAATTTAGCTATATCGAGCATTATTTTTTGGGGTATATAACCGAACTTATTCTGAACCTCTTGGAGGATTGGTATGATCTCATACCGTTTACCGCTAAAAGTAGAAAATATAGCAGCTAACTTTTTTTCCATGCCAACTTCCTTTCTCCGATTTACCATTTTCCCGTTTGTAGGTATTCGTTGATACCGGTCGCGGCGTTTCGAGCGTGGCCCATAGCAAGAATTACCGTTGCGGCACCGAGCACGATGTCCCCTGCGGCAAAAACACCCTTTTTAGATGTTTTACCAGTATCCGTATTGGCCTCAATATTGCCCTTCCGGCCAACTTTAATGTTAGGGGTCGTCATCGGAATGAGTGGATTCGGGCTGTTTCCAATTGCTACGACCACCTGTATCGACATCGATGGTGAACTCGCTCCCATCAATTGGAATGGGTCGTCGTCGCCCACTTTCATCGGGCTCACCGAGTTCCATTCGAATACACTTCATAGATTTAACACGCCCGTTTTCATTGCCAATATAGTGTACCGGATTGTGAAGAAATTTGAAGATAATTCCCTCTTCTCCTGCACGTTCAATCTCTTCGTCCCGTGCTGGCATCTCTGGGCGTGATCGTCGGTATATATTGTTGACCTTTTCTGCTCCAAGACGCAGTGCGGTACGCGCTGAATCCATTGCTACATTTCCACCACCGATTACAGCAACCCGAGCCACCTCGACAATTGGAGTATCATATTTTGGAAATTCAAAGGCGCGCATGAGGTTGTTTCGGGTAAGGAATTCATTTGCTGAATAGATGCCTGTAAGATTTTCACCGGGTAAACCCATAAAGAATGGCAAGCCTGCGCCAGTACCTATAAAGACGGCATCGTATTCCTCTAACAGCGAATCAACGGTTCCCAGTTTTCCAACTACATGGCTCAACCTAAGTTCAACGCCCATTTTTTGTAGAACCTCGACTTCAGACCAGACGATCCTCTTTGGCAGACGGAACTCCGGTATTCCATAGGTCAGCACGCCGCCAGGTGCATGAAAAGCCTCAAAAATGGTTACCTGATGTCCAAATCGTTTTAAATCTGTTGCTACCGTGAGACCTGCAGGGCCAGAACCTATTACTGCTACCCTTTTGCCACTCGACGGTGCAAGACTCGGCATTACGACTCTGTCGCCCTCCCGCTCCCAATCGGCAATGAACCGTTCGAGTCTTCCAATCGCCACGGCTTCCCCACGCTTATGGAGCACACAGGTTGCTTCACATTGTTCCTCCTGTGGACAGACACGACCACAAATGGCCGGTAGCATGTTGTATTTCTTCATGCTCTCGATACTACTCTGAAAATCCCCATTTGCTATGAATCCGATGAATTCAGGTATGTTGATGTGTACAGGACAGCCATCGATACAGGTCGGTTTCTTACACTGAATGCATCGGTTAGCTTCGGTAATTGCCTGCTCTACTGTATACCCAAGAGGAACCTCATCGAAATTATGTATCCGTTTATCCGATTTCTGCTGTGGCATCCTCTGGCGTGGTATACTGATTCTTTCTTTCGACGTAATGTTGCTAAACTGAGCTACAATCTTTTTTACGTCCCTTGTCTTCACGATTTACTGTCTCCATGTTTCATTACACTGTAAAGTGTGGCATCGACTTTCATATAAAATCTCTTTGGTTTATGGTTTTATCTATTAAATTTCTGAATTTTTGTACCAGAATTTTAGTTTTTAACAACTGCCTTTTTCGTTGCCATACATATATAATTTTAATTTTATAGCTAAAAACCATTGAGTAAGCGATAACACTTTACCACAATTGAATGTTTACTTATCTATTTCTTGATTTCTGCTCTAAGTTGACATTGGTGCGAGGCCTTGAAACGTTCGTAAGCTTCATGTTCCTGACTGTGATACAGGGCAAGCCTGCGCATTAAAAGGTCAAAATCAACAGCATACCCATCAAATTCAGGTCCATCGACACATACAAATTTTGTTTGATTGTTAACCTCAACCCTGCAGCAACCGCACATGCCGGTACCATCGATCATGATTGGATTCAAGCTTACGACTACCGGAATTTTGAAGGGTTGTAGTGTTAAAACAACGAATTTCATCATGATTACCGGACCGATGGCAACAACAAGGTCCGGTTTCCCCCGTTCTTCGATATAGATTTTTAAAAGTTCGGTCACGAGTCCTTTGGCGCCATATGTTCCATCATCCGTACAGATGATGAGGTCTTCAGAAATCTTTCCCATCTCCTCTTCCATGATGATGAGTTCTTTTGAACGCGCCCCAAGGATCGTAATGATACGATTACCCGCTTCCTTCATTGATTTTGCGATTGGATGACACGGTGCAATACCTATACCTCCTCCCACTATTACCACGGTGCCGAATTTTTTAATATGAGTCGGTGAACCGAGAGGTCCCACTACATCTTTGAGCTGTTCTCCGGCTTCGAGTGTGGAAAGATGTGCAGTGGTTTTCCCAACCTCCTGAACGATGAGGACGATTTCTCCCGTTACGGGATTGGCATCGGCTATGGTGAGGGGAATTCTTTCGCTCTTGTCACCAATTCGAATGATCACAAACTGGCCGGCACGACGGGCTTTTGCAATTTCAGGTGCATATATCTTGTAAAGATTTACACTCGGTGCGATCCGTATATTATCCAGTATCTCATTCTGCTGCGGCATTATCAACAGCTCCTATGCACATGGATTGTAATGGTTCTGTTTTTCGACAAACGACGAGAAATCTCAGTGGGTGGGATAAATAAATTGTACAAATAACGAAGCTTTTGCACGTCATAGTAAAATACCAGGTACCTTACAATATATATAGGATAGCTAAATTATTACAGAAAAAAGTATGAACCGCATATTTCGATTAATCCCCCATTTGAGCCATATAATCATCATACATGGTCTCAAACGTGCGTTTGTGTTTCGCCTCCTCCTGACACAGTATTTTAAATAGCTTTTTACTATTCTCTGTTTCGGCATTGCTGAGGAGTTCATTATAGAGTTTCAATGCTTTTTCCTCCCGTTTCATCGCAATCATCAGAATATCTCTATAACCCATACCTTTCTGGTATTCCATTTCAACAACATAATCACTCCGTTTTAGGTCTGGAATCCAATTAAATTTGTAGTTGGCAATCTTTTCCTTTATATCTTCCTTCTCGATGTTTTCAAGGTAAGTTTGATGTTTAAGTTCCTCCTCGGCGAACTCCTTCAGCATCTCCTTCGCTCCGGCCATAGTTTCCTCTGTGCTTAAATTTTCATAGAAAGCGGCAGCTTCCTTTTCCTTCTCGATCGCGAATTCTATAATCTCCTTTAAATTTGCGAAATCCATTTTCCGCTCCTTTAGAATTTGGTAATCAATGAATCTTAACTATTTTTAGCATATTCGTCAAAAGAACCATTTTTGCTGTTTACCTGAAAACAGGGGACAACTGAGATTACGTACATGGTATATTGGGAAGAAATGAACAATTCCGGAAATTATAAACTGAAACAGGAAGGTTGTAAAGGGTGTAGCTAATGATGGGAGGGTTGTTGAATTATTCTTCAATAACTTTTCATCCTTGGACAAAAGGAAGGTCAAACACATAAACAACCGTTAACTGATAATCATAGAATATTTGGTAGAAAATTATTATATTATAATCCATAAGATAATTTATCAATACTTTCACGTATCTATCGAAGTAAGGAGACTGAGATGCGTAAGAAGCGAAATTTCTATTTTGTTACTGCAATCGTCGTAACAGGAGTACTGTTCTTTTTTCTTGGTATGGGGTCGAGTCCTGATAGGGGAAAGGCAGAGGAAGGCGAACCGGTTCAGACGATAGTGATAAAGGATGAGGGTGGCTTTTCCACTGCTATCGCTGAAGTATCGGAGTCACTGATACCAACTGTTGTCTATATAAGTGTAAGCGGAACCGTTACACAGAGAGTTCCTGAACAGGGATTCCCATTTAGAGACGATCCTTTTTTCAGATACTTCTTCGGTCCAACGCCGGAAAGAGAGCGCGAAATGCCCATAAGCGCACTCGGGAGTGGCGTTATCATAAGTAAAGATGGCTATATCATTACGAACAATCATGTTGTTCAGAATGCAGACAAAGTAACGGTGACTCTTTACGACGGCACGAATCTCGAGGCCGAGATAGTGGGAGCTGATCCGAGGACTGATCTCGCAGTTGTAAAGATCGATCCAACACCTGGTATGAAGTATGCAGAGTTTGGGGATTCGGATGTTTGCCGGGTCGGAGAGTGGGTCATCGCTATTGGTTCGCCCAGGGGCCTTGATTGGACCGTAACGGCGGGTATCATCAGTGCGAAGAACAGGACAAATATTGGTGTACTTGGTCCAACAGGGTATGAAGATTTCATTCAGACCGACGCCTCCATCAATCCAGGCAATAGCGGCGGTCCGCTCATTAACCTGAAGGGAAAGGTGATCGGTATCAATTCACTCATCGTTTCTGCATCCCGCGGTTCAGAGGGTCTTGGATTTGCCATACCTTCAAATATGGCGAAGGCAATATCAGAGTCGCTCATAAGTTATGGAAAAGTCGTCAGAGGTTATATCGGCGTACAGATACAGGATGTTACACCAGAAATGACAAAGAGCTTGAAGCTCGACAAGAATTTCAAGGGTATTATTGTTGTCGATGTATTCCCCGATGGACCAGCAGACAAGGCAGGTCTCGAGCAGGGCGATATCATCATCGGTTTCGATGGAAAAACGGTTGAGAATGTTTCGCAGTTGCGCAATATGGTTGCCCAAACACGCCCGGGCACACAGGCGAAGGTTAAGATACTCCGTGACAAACGAGAGATGGAGGTATTGTTGAGAGTTGGTGATCTGGAGAAGATTGAAGGCCTGGCACGGGCACAGAGCGGAAATGAACTCCTTGGATTGACTGTCGAAAAGGTAACTTCCGATGTAGCACGAAACCTCGGGTTGAAGAATGCTACCGGTGTCATTGTTACCGATGTCGTACCCAACAGTCCGGCCGATAAAGTCGGGCTTGAGCCCGGCGACATTGTATTTAGAGTGGGAAATAACGTTGTCAATGATCCGGAAAAGTTCAACGACCTTATCGCCAGTTCTTCAACGGAAAAGGAAGTCATGCTTCTGTTGCGTGACGGCAGGAGTGGGAGAGTGGGTTATATTGTCGTACCACTAGGATGATAGGCCGATCAATCGTCCTGTATATAATGACTCCCGATCTGTTTTTTATTGCGTCTCGCGAATTGTGCAATTACATTGGCTACAGTTATTCCGTTTCGCAATTCTACTTTCGCTCTGGTCAGAATAGTGTTCCTGTAGTAATCGGATATTCGCGAGTAGAGGTTTCTTAGGTCTGAAACTGCTCTGATCAATCTCCTTTCAGTGCGTATAATGCCCACGTAATTCCACATGGTGCTTCTCAGATTATGCCAATCCTGCAGGATGAGAAGTGGATCGTTATTTGTCGAATCGATTCTGCCAGGGAAGACCCAATCGGCTATCTCGTTGAAATACTCACTTTTTTTATTGGATTCACCAGCCCTGATACCTGTTCTTTTTCCAAACACGAGGCTTTCGAGAAGTGAAACCGAGGCGAGCCTGNNCTTCACCAATGGCATAGAGTCCAGAAAGGGTGGTTTCGCCCCAATCGTCGGTGAGTATCCCTCCGCAGAAATAGTGCGCTGCAGGAACAACCGGTATCGGTTCACCAGTAATATCGATCTTATGCTTCATGCATTCTTCAAATATTCCGGGGAACCTTTGTTTTAAATCGAGGTTGTTTTTATTGAAATTGGCAATGTCCAGGTAGACATGGTTGCTTTCGGTACTCGCCATCTCATTGTATATAGCACGCGAAACCTCGTCTCGTGGGGCAAGGTCTTGCCATTTAGGTGAGTACCTCTTCATGAACTGTTCATTTTGAATGTTTAAGAGCCTTCCGCCCTCGCCCCGCACTGATTCGGATATAAGGAAACCTTGGCCATCCTCTGAGTAGAACATGGTAGGATGAAATTGAACGTATTCCATGTTCGTCACTTCCGCCCCTGCCCTGTAGGCCATCGAGATGCCGTCACCGGTAGCGCAGTCAGGATTCGTTGTAAACTGGTAAACTCTGCCAATGCCTCCGGTGGCCAGTATCGTAGAATCTGCCAGAAGCACACTTATTTCACCGGTTTTGTTGTTGAGAACGTACACTCCAAGGCATAAATTTCTTTTATATTTAACGAGAGGATTGGTTGAGTGATGGTGAGTTGTAATGAGATCAATGGCAGTGTAGTCAGACAGGAGGGTTATATTACTCATTGTCCCTACTTTATGGAGAAGTTTTTCCTCTATCTCGAGACCGGTCATATCATAATAGTGAAGTATTCTCTGTCTTGAATGAGCCGCCTCTTTAGTGTAGTCATAAGACCCATCCTCCTTCTTCAGGAATTCAACTCCCAATTCGTCAATGAGAAATTCCTGTACCAATCGTGGGCCTTCGTGAACAATGGTACTCACCGCATCTGGATTGGAGATTCCATCCCCTGCAGCTATTATATCTTTAAAGAGCAATTCTTCTGAATCGTCCTCACCGAGGGAAACTATACCCCCCTGAGCATACCGTGTATTCGTTTCCATGGGATCGGACATCTTCGTAAGAAGCAGTACTCGTTTACCCAATTTACCGGCGGTAATCGCAGCTGTGCAGCCGGATACTCCGGTGCCAATTACGAGAATATCCGCCATTTCCCTCTTCACTACACCCTCCTGAAAGTTCAGTACAATTTCTAATAGGTAAATATAATATGGCCTTTACCCATTGAACAGTTCATGGATCTTTTCCTGCACCTCCCTGTACTGTGCGGCATCCATTCGCTTGGTACCTCGGTCATCGATGAATGGTGGTGAGCTTATCTCATGTATACGTTCTTTTTGATGCGTTTGATTCTTTATTCCTTCAGGGATTTCCGGTTTGATGCCAATTGCCTTTTCAATATCGTCGGGGAATTTTCCAGGATCCGCAGTCTCATAAACGACCGCTGGTTTCGAAAAATCTCCGCCAGTATAGCGTTCCAGAGCCTTCCATCCCACAGATCCATGTGGATCGAGTATAACCCCGAATTTACTGTATACCTCTTTAATCGTTTCGTAATGCTGGTTATTGCTTATGCTGGTGGAGTAAATATCGCTTTGCATGCTTGTCAGATCGGGCAACTTTTCAAGAATGCCTGGTTTCGTGACCTTCTTTGTCTCCTCATCCCGGTGATCGTATAAATGGCCACCGTAAAATTCGATAAGTCGAGCGAAATTACTCGGATGGGAGACTATCATTGCAGTCGAAGGGGACCATTTTGAGGGTTCTATCCTGTACGTTCCGGTACTGAGGAAATCGGGAAATTCCCTGTTTTCATTTACCCCAACGACTATTTTCTGGATCGGAAGACCCATCTCTTTTGCGATGACCGTTCCCATCATGTCGCCGAAATTTCCAGAAGGTATACTCGTTACGATTTTTTCACCGTCTGGCTGGAGCCGGGAATAGGCAAAGAAGGGGTATACAGCCTGGGGAAGAAGCCTTCCCAAACTTATTGAATTAGCCGATGTAAATCTATCCCTATCGGAAAAACAGCGATCTGCCAGTTCCCGGTCTCCAAGTAAAGCTTTAGCAATTTCCTGGCACACATCGAAGTCGCCGTTCACCGCAAAGGCGTGGATATTTTCACCAAGTGTTGTCATCTGCCTGCGCTGCTGTTCGCTGATCGATCCATTTGGGAAAAATACAATATTTGAAACATTCTTTAATCCCAAAAGAGCATGTGCTACTGCTCCACCCGTGTCTCCACTGGTGGCAACAACGACAACTCTCTTTAAATTTCCTTCACCGAGAAAGTAGTCTAAAACTCTGCCAAAAAAACGTGCAGCAAAATCTTTGAAGGAGTATGTAGGACCTCGCGACAGCCACATCAGATGGGCGTTGCCTGTTACCCTCTCTAAATCGACTGGTATAATTTTTTCATCATAGGCATCCTCGAGAATCTCCATGAAGATCGGTTCTGGAATATCCGGCTCTACAAATGGGAGAAGAACACGAAAAGCAATCTCCGCATAGCTCTTTGACTCCATGTTTTGCAGATCATTTCTACTGAGCTTCGGCAATGTGTGCCTGTCCATCATGTACAATCCGTAATGTGAGGCGATACCGTTTAAAATTCCCTGTCTGAAGCCAACCTGCTCATTCCGATTATTGGTACTGTGATAGAGAATAGCCATTTGAAGAAACCTGTTTAGAGCTGGAAATAGATTACCCTACAAAGTAAACAATATAGAACCTGTAGAGCAACTAAAAATATGAAGATAGAAGTACCCCTTGTCCGGCCTCATAAAGCGAGTCATATTATTAATTGATGGATAAAAAAAATATAAATTATAATAATTGTATAAGGATAATTGTTGTGAAGCGAAAATACAGGGTTGTGGTGCTTTCACTACTGATTGCTATCACAATGGGAATAGGTACACCTGTCTTTTCGGATGCATTGGTTGCTCCTGAAGCTGCAGTGGAAGAGGTCAAAGAACCTGACGTGCAGGACAGGTACTTCAACAAGCTCATTTATGAAAAGAGCCCGTACCTGCTTAACCACGCCGATAATCCGATAGACTGGTACCCGTGGGGCGAGGAAGCATTTGAAAAGGCGAAGATGGAGGATAAACTGATATACCTTTCCATAGGTTACTCTTCCTGTCACTGGTGTCACATAATGGAGAGGGAATCATATATGGATTTCAGGGTAGCAGAACTATTGAACAATGTATTCATACCGGTTCTGGTCGACCGGGAGGATCGTCCTGATATCGATAACCTGTACGGCCTCGCAGCCGAAGTTATTGCCGGCAGGCGTGGCTGGCCCCTCAATGTCATCCTTACCCCCGAAGGGAAACCTTTATTTGCCTCGAGCTATTTACCGAAGAGTACCCGTTTCGGGCAACCTGGTCTTGTAGAAATTACACTTTATGTTGCTCAGCTGTGGGCAAACAATCGCGAGCAGCTGGTGAACGCAGCCGATCGAATCGGGAACCTACTTGATCGGGTGGCAGGGGTTGAGCCGGGAGAGTCTCTGGAAAGGAGACTCATCAAAGAAGCCTTTGTCAGTCTCCAGAATTCCTATGACGAGGATTTTGGCGGTTTTAGTGAAGCGCCGAAATTTCCCCTGCCGCATAAACTTCTCTTTCTGCTCCGATACTGGAAACGAACGGGAGACGAACATGCTCTTCAAATGGTTGAAAAAACGCTCGTTTCGATGCGGCGTGGTGGAATATATGACCATGTGGGATTCGGATTTCATCGATACTCAACGGATTCCTGGTGGCAGGCGCCACACTTCGAAAAGATGCTCTACGACCAGGCCATGCTGGCAATGGCTTACACGGAGGCGTACCAGGTAACCGGAAAGGAAGAGTATGCCGACATTGCCCGGGAAATATTGACCTATGTAATGCGGGATATGACCTCTCCTGCTGGAGGATTCTACTCTGCAGAAGATGCTGAGAGTGAATTCGTTGAGGGAAAATTCTACTTGTGGAAATACGCGGAGATCGAAGGGATTCTAACAGACCGGGAACTCCATATTGCTCGTACAGTGTTCAACGTAGAGGAGGGGGGTAACTATGTTGAGGAGTTAACCAAAGAAAGGACAGTTGNNNNAAGCTCTACAACGCTCGGGAGGAACGTATTCACCCTGAAAAGGACGAGAAGATTTTAACCGACTGGAACGGACTCATGATTGTGGCTTTTGCAAAGGCTGCGGCTGTATTTGATGACAAGCAGTTTCAACGCCGGGCAGAACGTGCAGCGCAGTTTCTCCTGAGAGAAATGCGTGATGAGGAAGGACGGCTTCTCCATCGCTCTATTGGCGGTCATGCTGGGATTCGTGCTTACGCTGATGACTATTCCTACCTTGTCTGGGGATTGATCGAGCTGTACGAAACCACCTTCAAGGTACGGTACCTGAAGGCTGCTATTGAATTGAATAATGAAATGATCGATCTCTTCTGGGACCATGAAAAGGGCGGTTTTTTCTTCACTGCCTATGATTCCAACGAACTGTTTATAAGGCACAAGGAACTATACGATGGTGCCTATCCCTCTGGAAATGCAGTGGCGATGCACAACCTCTTGATGCTCGGGCGCATTACCGCCAATACAGAGTTCGATGATCTTGCTCTACAGATCGGGCAGATCGTATCGCACAGTGCATATCAAAATCCCGGTTTCTTTACCCACCTGATGAGTGGTCTCGATTTTGCAACGGGCGTCTCGTACGAACTGGTGATCGCTGGAATTACAAACGCTGAAGACACCTCCATCATGGTCAGAGCTGTGCATCGAGAATATCTACCCAATAAGGTTATCGTCTTCCGACCGACCGATGAGCAGTCACCAGAGATATTTGAGATCGCTGATTATATCCGATATCAGAACGATATCGAAGGTAAAGCCACTGCCTATGTCTGTGTCAGGTATATATGCAAAGAACCCACAAACGATATAGACCAGATTATCGTTATGCTCAATGAAAATTAGTTCCACAAATATTGATCACTGCGATATCTGCCGTGCTTTCAATGCTGTGCGCTGCAGATATTGCATTCTTACCTTGTTTTCACCTTAAGCTTTCCATTTTCGCGAAATTATGTTAAAAATCAGTATGGACATTTTGTAATTGTAGAGAACAGAACTATATTCACAATGAGGGAGTATATCTAAATGAGCGAAAAATTGGCAATCGACGGCGGCAAACCGACCCTGGATCCATCACGAATTCAACCATGGCCTGTACTTGACGAGAGGGATAAAACCGCAGTTCTCAGGGTATTCGAAAACGGTTATCTCTGTGGAGGAGAGGCTCCTGAAGTTTTGGCTCTCGAAAAAGAGTGGCGAGAGTATGTGGGGAGAAAGTACTGTTTAACCACGAACAGTGGAACAGCCGCTCTTCACATGGCGCTTGCAGCGCTGAATATAGGTCCCGGGGATGAGGTGCTTGTGCCTGCATACACCTTTCTTGCATCTGCATCCTGTGTGCTTCACGCAAATGCAGTTCCTGTTTTTGTGGATGTGGATCGTCAGACCTGCACCATTGATCCGGAAAAGATAGAGGATAGAATAACCCCGAGGACAAAGGCAATCATTCCGGTTCATATTCACGGACTTCCAGCGAATATGGACAGGATCATGGATTTCGCAAAAAGGTATGATCTGTATATAATAGAAGATGCCTGTCAGGCTCATGGGGCAGAGTACGGGAACAGGAAGGTTGGTGCATTTGGAGATCTCGCGGCCTTCAGTCTGAACAGCTCCAAGAATCTGTCGGGGGGAGAGGGCGGCCTTCTCGTTATGGATGATGACAACTATCACATGAGGGCAAAGATGCTCAGAATGTTCGGGGATGAGGTTGATGATGAAACGAGACTGAGACGGTACAATGCATCTATCCTCGGATATCAGTACCGGAATCTGGAGCTGCCGGCTGCTCTTGCTCGGGCGCAGCTCGAGAGGCTTGATGAGTACAACCAGATCAGAATTCAAAATTGCAATTTTCTGACCAGCAATCTTAAGGACCTGCCGGGTGTTCATCCACCCTACGTGCCCAAGGGCGTGAAGCATGTGTACTGGATGTATGTGGTTGAGTTCTTCCCGGAAGAGGTTGGGGTAGATGTTACACCTGAGGAGTTCAGAATCGGCATTGAGAAGGCGCTTTTTATGGAGGGGGTGCAGGTTGGCCAGTGGCAGACCATGCCCGTTCCCTTACAGGACCTGTTTCAGACGAAGAAGGGCCACGGCTCGAGCGGTTATCCCTGGAATTTCACCAAACAGGGTAAACAGATGGTGTATCGAGGTGAAGATTATCCCAACGCCCTGGATTTTTGCAGGCGATACACCGTTGTAGCTGGTATCCATCCGCCGNNTGTATGTTCAGGCATTCAAAAAGGTTTTTTCCAACCTCGACGTGGTTCTATCCCATGCCCATGATGATATTGTCGCTCACTACAGCGGTGCGCTGTTTCGAGCCGGTTAACTTATAATTATTCAATATGTGTCTTCGATTGAACTCAAAACCATAGTTCGATCTGTCTTTTCCCTTCCCCTAATTAACCTTATGTAATATTCGTTTTAATAATTGTTGTTTTTTTTTTAATTTTTTATACAATAATGTAATAAGTGAAAGGATCACAAGGTTTATTATGAATAACTTTTATTGAAAAAAGGAGGGAATTATGAAAAATTCGGATAGTCAAAAATGTAAAGGCTTTGTGTTTCTTTTTGTTGCAGCTTTCCTGCTGCTCATTCCAAGTGCCCTTATCTGTTCTGACGGGTATTTGTCGGAAGAACTGCTGATAGGGGAGACTACCAATATACTGATACGTTCGATGGAGCAGACGAAACCTGAAGGTGTGTACCAAATTCAGGTATGGCGGGACGGGAAATGGGAGCCTCTGGGCGAGCTTTCCTACAACCGCTTTTTTATTACGAAAGAGCTTGCACTTCGGTTGCCCATTCATGAAGATGAGGTTCTGGTCCGAATGGAGAAAGAGGGCGGAGGGGCCGCACATATCGACAGTGTGTCTCTCAACGGCAAGCCGCCGGTGTGGGTTGAGGGAGATTATCTGGGTAAGATTTCGCAAATTGAATACGATGTGATCAATGGGCATGAGGGACCTGTTCAGGCGATCTTTGACACGACGGGGGTGTCATCGGATGAAGTAATGCTCGCACTCACTGCGCGTATAGAGAGTGAACAGTTAAGAGAGGTACCCTTTCAGTATCCGCGGCAGAATACCTTCAAGGAGATGGACGAGCATGCCCTATTTTACCGCTATGAGCTGGGGACGAACAGGGGTGTATTTACACTGGATGGTGACATACGAGAAGAGGAGCTTGGGGAGCCGTTTTTTGCGGAGTACATGCCGGTTGGCTCGGGGCATCCACAAGGGACCACGTACGGGTGGGTGAAGGACGATGGTGAGAACCTGTACGTGGCTATAGACTTCACTCCTGACAACACCATGGACGGTGATGCTGACTACACGAAGGTGTATGTGAAGACCGGAGGTGGATTGAAGGAGTACATGGTGTCAACTTCCCAAAATGAATGGGGGATGGCTGGTTTCAGCGCGACTTCCCGGGCGACGTATGAGCACAAGACCTACGAGTACCGGATACCCTTTCAGGAGATTGGCATTGGCAAAGATAAAAGAGAGGCCCTGACGCTTGAGCTTGCCTTTGCCGCATACGGCACTGCCAATCCTGGAAGCATAGAGAAGCCCGCCCTTGTCTGCGACTCGAACCACAACCGCTTTCTGCTGGTGTACCAATATTTAACCATTGTTGACTCGGACATTCACGGCCTTTTTC
>JABAOF010003344.1_pt1 | contig 19563 bp, 12 predicted proteins | sample 7062171 | NCBI WGS metagenome assembly JABAOF01 (sample SAMN14538628, study PRJNA623070) | marine sediment metagenome | biome: marine biome [ENVO:00000428]; feature: marine pelagic biome [ENVO:01000023]; material: deep marine sediment [ENVO:00002113] | place: India: Gulf of Khambhat ...
GAAACCCTTTTGGACAAACAGGTGGATCTCAGGGAACTCGAGGATGTGGATTTGACCGTTCTGGTTCAGGACAAAGAGACCCTTGATCGGCTGTTGCGCGGGCTAAGCGAGGAAAGGGGAGAGGCCGCGACTCTCTGCGCCCGCATCCTGTCCGAGGCTCGCTATCCCAAACTCGGTGAGGCGATCCTCTCGGTTATCACGGAGAAAGACTTGCAAGTCCAAGTCGATCTTTTCAATCTTCTGCGGCCTGAGGAGGCCCGCCCCCTGATTCCTAAACTCCTTGAGATGACCGAAACAGCGCCTTCGTGGCTTCTCGTGCATCTGGTCGGAGCAGTTGGGAGGCTCGCTCCTGGCGAAAACATTGAATTTCTAAAAAGGGCTTCCAAGTCTGACCAGAAGGCCGTCCGGGCAGAGGCTATTGTCGGGCTCTATCAGACTGAGATGGCCGGAGAGGCGTATTCCCTGTTATCAAATTGGCTGGAAAGTGACAATCCTGAAGATCTTCTTCACGCTGTCACGGCCGTTAGGAGAACGCGGGAGGTGAGACTTGCCAGTCACCTGGATGGGATTCTCGGGAAGAAGAATGACCCTAAAATTCAGGCAGGAGCTCTTGAGGCCTTAGGTGGTCTGGAAGTACCCGAAAGGAACGTTCAAATCCTGCCTTGGCTCGAAAGCTCGCGGCCCGAGGTCAGGCGCGCTGCGGTTTCGGCTTTGGACCTCGATGTCGAAGAGGCTCTGGAAAGGGCTATCGAAATGCTGGGCGATGAATCGCCAGATGTGAGAGCCGCGGCGCATGCGAGGATCAGCGAGATCGGAAAAGAGGCAGCTTCGTCCCTCCTGAAGGGCCTCACTTCCCCCAAAAAGGCGCTCAAAGAAGGCATCCTTCACCTTTTGGAGAGTCTCGAAGTAAAGGACGTGGAGTTTTCCGAGTTTCTCACCCGAGAAATCCGCTCGGCCTATGAAAACATCCGAGCCATGAGAGATCTGAGGACGCTTGAACAAACGCCCGCCCTCGGACTCTTGATTCGGCATCTGGAAGACAAAAACGACGATGCGGTGTTTACGGTTTTCCGGATTCTTGAGGTCGAGGGCGAGGCCGCTAAGGTGCGCACGATCTATCGGGGCCTGAGAGGTGCTGCCAGAGATAAGGCCAATGCCCTCGAGGCCCTGGAAGATACTCTCCATTCTGCTCTGTCGCGAGTTTTGATTCCCTTGTTGGACGACATTTCACCCGAGGAGAAGCTGAAAGTCGCTCAGAATGAATTTGCTATTAGCGACGAAAAGTCGTCTGATCCCCTGGCTCTCCTCGCAAGGTTCCTGGAAAGTGAGGATTCCACAACCCAGACGTGCGCCCTCTATGCCATCGGGGAAGATGGGATAAAGGGTCTCTCAGAGAAGCTCCAATCATTTGAGGCCCATCCGGATCGAACCGTCCAAGAAACAGCGAAGCAGGCCATAGACAGAATCACACGTGCTGAACACCCTAAAACAGGGAAGCCCAGTTCTTCAACCATGGACAAGGTGCCTCACCTAATGAAAGCGGATATCTTTTCTGACCTTCAGGTCAGAGAGCTGATAGCCATCAGCTCGGTAACCGGGGAAAAGGAGTGCCCTAAAGACGAGATTCTGGTCAGGGAAGGTGAGCCTGGAGACACCATGTTCGTGATCATTTCCGGTGAAGTCTCCATAATTCAGAACCATGGCACCCCCCATGAGACGCTTATCAACACGATCGCGGAGGGCGACTGCTTTGGTGAAATGGCCCTTTTTGAAGACAAACCCAGGGCAAACACCGTCAGAACCAATACCGATGCGAAATTCTTGGTACTCGGAAAACGCGAATTCGAGGAAACGATGAAAGCTTATCCTCAGATTCCCATCAATATTTGTCGCGTTTTCAGCGAGCGGATACGGACGTCAAATACAAAACTCCTCGACTGAATCAGACAGAAATTCGAGGGCATATTGTGAATCGCACTGCGGATAAATCGCGTCGATATTCTCTCCGAATAACCCTTTCAACGCTCGTTATCGGTCTGCTCGTTTTCACGGTTGGTGGCACAGTCGGAATCATACTGGCCGTCAGGAGTCGATCGTTGGATACGACGTCCAAGACAATTCAGAAAGAAGTCTCCCAGCGGATCGGAAGCAAGCTCCTTGACCGGTTTGAAAGCGCTGAAGATCTCCTTCGGGAATACCAGGGATTGACAGAACGGGGGTTGATCGCAATCGACGACCCGAAAGTGCTTTCTGAACAGCTGGCCGAGCGGATTCGGTATGACACCCGATACGAGTGGTTCGCCCTTGTTCGGCCAGATGGCATCGGAGGCGGTGCAGTCAGGGGGCCGGGCGGGAGGATTGTTCTCCATAGGTCGCATCGAATTGATGGAAGATTTGAACTCGCCGCGGAAGTGCTCAATGAAGACGGGACACGGGAATCACTGGAGATGACAGGCCCAAAGGATTACGATTTTCGCAAATCCCCTTGGTACACGGTCGCTGTGGAAAACACCGAGCCAACTTGGGTTAAACGGTATGTCCGCCCAATCGATGGGACGTACGGCTGGGCCTGTGCGGTGTCTCTGCGCCGTGGCGGCCAATTACTTGGCGCCCTCGGAGTGGGGTTCGGTCTCGCGTTCATGGAAGACTACTTGAAGGACCTGTACGTCGCAAAAACCGGTCGGGTATTCCTCCTGAATCAGTTGACGGGCGAGATAGGGATAGGTCCGGCATCCCAAGATCGGGCACGGCTTGGTCCGGTGGTGGAAAGCGCTATCATTCGCCTACCTCAGGGGGTGCAGAGCATGAAGGTGGGGGAGATGTTCTCCACTTCGATCGAGCACGGTGGTGTCACATACGTCGTTGCTCTCGAAGCCCAACAACTTCGAAGCGATGTGGGTTGGATTAACGCGCTTGTCATACCAGAAGACGAGATCATTGGCTTTGCAAGCCGATATACGGCAATTGGGTTATCTGCCATCGGCGTCCTGTTTGTCATAGCACTCCTCCTGGCCGGAAGCATTTCGAGGCGGGTTTCCACTCCGTTGAAGGTGATTTCCAGAGACCTCGAACGCATTGGTGAGTTCGAACTGTCTCAGCAGCCCATGCCAACGTCAATGATTGATGAAATCGCCGTCGTTGGTGATTCGGTTGAGCGGATGAAAGCGAGCCTCCGGTCATTTGGTCGCTACGTACCCACCGGCCTGGTCCGAGATCTTCTGAGTGAAGGACAGGAAGCGCGCCTTGGCGGACAGGTGAAAAACCTGACTCTCTTTTTTTCGGACGTTGAAGGTTTCACGACGCTGAGTGAGGGAATGACCCCCCAATCGCTTGTCGACGCCCTCGGCGAGTATCTTCACGTGGTAACAGGAGTGGTCGCCCAATGCCAGGGAGTGATTGATAAGTACATCGGGGACGGGATCCTCGCATTCTTCAATGCCCCACATGATGACCCCCATCACGTAGCCAACGCCTGCGCCTGCGCATTGAGAGTCCAGGAGGCTCTCGAAAATAAACGCCCTGAATGGAAAGGGGCCGGAAAACCGGCGTTTCGCACACGTATTGGCGTCCACACCGATGATGTGGTTGTCGGTAACATCGGAACACCCGAACGGTTTTCCTATACAGTCATCGGCGACGGCGTGAACCTCGCGGCCCGGCTGGAGTCCCTTAACAAGGCGTACGGAACGTGGATCCTCGTGAGTGAGAACACGCGAACCATCGCCGGAGAAGGCTTCGAGTGGCGTTGCATTGATCGGACCGCGGTCAAGGGACGCGCAAAGGGTGAATTTGTTTACGAACTCCTCGGCGAAAGCGGAAAGGTTCCTGAAGGGATGCTCCACATGCGGGATCAATATGAGAAAGCGCTAGATGACTACCTTGAACGCCGATTCGAAGAGGCGGTCAAGGGGTTTGAGGAGGCGGCAAAAACCGGACAGAATGATAGGGCATCCCTTACCCTCCACGGACGTGCGGAGATGTATCTCAAAAACCCACCTCCGGCGGATTGGGACGGCATATTCCTACAAACCAAAAAGTGATCTTGTCGACTCGCCTAGGATTTTTTCAAGTGATAAGTGGCTTTCGGGATCTGATTCACCTCCACTTTCTAAGGGGTGCAGCAAGAAACCATGGATATATATGGCCCGCGAGGGGAACCTTTTTTCGATCCGACAGCACTTACACAGCCCTCGGTCAGATCTCTTTTCAAGACTGTCGCTGGCTGTGCCTCTCTGTTCAGACGTTTGCGGCGATGCTCCACAGAATCTATGTCGAGAATCCTCTAAGCATAGGGCGTCCTCGACCTCAGCGTGAGCTAGACGAAGTCGCTCCGCCTGCTCACGTGGATGAGTGCCACCACGTAGAAACATGAAGACCAGAACACTCACTCGAGGCCAGCGGATAAGAATACCGGAGTTTCTGCGTGTGGTCACGCTGTGGATCGCATTTGCCGGCCTGTTGGCGTGTCGTGCGGTATCGGCCAACGGGGGCAGCGAGTCGAAAGATCTTCCCATCATCCAGACATGGAGTGGGGACTACCCGGTTTCACAACTCAGCCGGCTACCCGATGGCCAGCGCGGCTCACGGGTCGGTTGCCTCGGCGACACCGCAACTTTCACCAAGATGTGGCAGGTATTCAAGCCGGCGGAGAAAACGCCTGAGGTGGACTTCAGCTCCCACCTTGTCGTCTTTTCCCGCAACATAGACTTTTACAACCGCACTTTTATCGCGAAGGTCACACTTCAGGATGGTGTCGCTGAGGTGGTAGCGATCGAGACCATGTCCGCCATCCCCATCGAGGACAAGGTGGCCATGGCGCTCGCGGTGATTCCACGCGAAGGAGTGGAATTCATCCAGGCAGGCAGTGAGCGGATCCCGGTGACGGCCAAGGAATCTGCGGCTGACCCCCTGAATGCGACCTACACCATCGAAAGACACGAGGTTCGTCTGGTCAATGGCCACCATCAGGTTCAAGCGGCACCCGGCTCTGCTACGAAAATCAGGACCTGGGTCTTCGGCGAACTCGTGTGGGGCGATCTAAATGGCGACGGCGCCGAGGATGCGGCAATGCTCCTGGTGCACGCCCCTGGCGGCAGCGGAACGTTCTACTATGTCGCGGCCGCGGTCAACACGAACGGCGCCTACCGGGGAACGAATGGGGTGCTGCTGGGCGACCGGATCGCCCCGCAGAATGTCGCGATACGAAACGGTTTGGTCATTGCCAACTACGCCGATCGCCGCTTTGAGGAATCGATGAGCACCCCACCGTCCGTCGGCAAATCCAAGTATCTGACCATAAAGCATGGCCAATTGGCAGACATAAAACCTCTTGCGGAGGGCGAGCAGGTGGTGGAGGGGTGGGTAACCATTGGTCATGAGGTGCGATCCTTTGGACCGTGTTCGGACGAGACCGACCTCTGGCTCCTGGGGAACTCACCGGCGTTAAACGAGATCATGGCAGCGCATCGTCGGGTACGGCCAGATCGAAAACGGTACGCTCCTCTCTTCATGGTTCTTTCCGGCCGATACGCCGACCGGCCGGCCGACGGCTTTGGTGCCCAGTATGAAGGGGCGTTTTTCGCCACACAGCTCGTGCAGGTTTGGCCGCGAGGGAACTGTAAGAATGAATACATCATTGTCGATTCACCAGCGCCGGGTGACCTTGTCTCCTCACCCCTGAGGGTCCATGGCCGTGCCCGGGGCACCTGGTTTTTCGAGGGAGATTTCCCGCTCCTGCTCAAGGATGCAGCCGGCAGGGTCATCGCGGAAAAGTATGCAACCGCCAAAGGCGAATGGATGACCGAAGACTTCGTGCCCTTTGAAGGCACGCTCGAGTTCAAAAAGCCGAGCTCTAGCGACAGGGGGACGCTCATTTTCAAAAAAGACAACCCCACCGGCCGACCAGAGCATGATGATGCGCTAGAGTTCCCCGTGTGCTTTAGGTGAGAGACGAGGGGTCAGGTCTTCATTCTTGACAACTTCGTCTGAATATCATATGGATTTCCCGAGGGTATAACAAAGAAGAATTGAACCAGGGGATCTGAACATGGCTCGCCCATTGAGAATTGCCTTCCCGGGTGCCTTTTACCACATTACTTCACGCGGCAATGAGCAAAAAGCGATATTCAAAAGTAAGCGTGACCGCGAAAAATTCCTCGAATATCTCGAATCAGCTACCGAGCGGTATGACGCCTTGATTCATGTGTACTGCCTGATGGACAACCATTATCATCTGCTCATGGAAACCCCTTCAGCCAATCTCGCCCAGATCATGCGACACATAAATGGGGCGTACACAACTTATGTTAATACAAAACGAAAGCGAGTCGGCCATTTGTTTCAGGGGCGATATAAAGCCATACTGGTGGAGATCGATGAGTATGCCAAGGAACTTTCAAGATACATTCATCTAAATCCGGTAAGGGCGGGGATGGTAGACAGGCCAGAAGCATACCCATGGTCGAGCTATCTGTTTTATATCGGAGAAAGGAAAGCGCCTGAGTGGCTCCACAGGGCGTTCATCCTCGGATATTTCGGCGAAAAAGACTCGCTAGCTCAAAAAAGGTATCAGGCCTTTGTCGATGCCCTCCTGGGGCAAGAATACAAAAGCCCTTTGAAAGATGTCGTCAGTTCAACCCTGCTTGGCAGTGGTGGCTTCATATCCCATATAAAAGAAACGTTCCTTTCGGACGAAAGGCCACACAAGGATTTACCGGCGTTAAAGGAGTTGGCTCCGAGAGTATCGATACAGGACATCTTTAATATCATAGATGAGTCTTTCAGTAATAATGCCAAACTGGCAAGAAACGTGAAAATGTATCTTTGCCAAAAATACACAGCAAAGAAGCTGAAAGATATCGGAAGTCATTTTGCCATCGGCGAATCAGGTGTATCCCAGGCATGCCGCAGAGCCCGCCAGTGGATGGAAAATGATAAAAAGCTGAGACGTGAAATAGAGAAACTTGAGAAAAAGATCAGATCGTCAAGAATGAAGACCTGACCCCTCTCCACGGTCACTCAGGATGACAGAATTGGGGGAACTGGAGGCGTAATGCAAGAAGCTCATCAGCATAAGGAGATCGCATCATGAGATTACAAAAAGTTGGAGCGTGTATGGGCTCGTTGATCCTGTTAATGCTGGCCGTGATGGCTTCCGGGCCTGCCTTACAGGCCGAGGAGCGGCAGCCATCATCCCGCTACATGGGCGGTCCGGCAGAACTTGTTACGGCGCCCAACGGAGCGATCGTCAACAAGGAACTGCTGGAGCAATTGCCCAAGGTGGCATGGACCGAGGGGCCGGAAATCGAAAACCCAGTGGAAGGTGTTTACGTACTCGGCGGCTATCTGATCTCGGCATGCATTGTGGTGGAAGGCGATGACGGGCTGATTGTCTTCGATACCGGGGACACCAGGAAAGATGGTGAAAAATTGCTCAAGGCCATACGGACTTTCAGCAAGAAGCCGATTAGGGCAATCGTGTATGGCCACTCCCACTACGCCTTTGGCGCTGGCGTGATGGCGGAAGGAAACAAGGATGTTATGGTCATCGGCCATCCCGACCTCAATGCCATCGTACAACAAAACCTGTCTTCAGGCGGCGCGCCGGCCTATTTCCCCGAAGTCAGCCCGTATCTGACCGCACGGGCCCTGCAGCAGTTCAACTACTTCCTGCCGAATGAAGGACCCGATGCCTGGTACAGTCCGACCAATCTTGAAATTGGAGAAGTGGCTTTTCTGCCGGTAAACCGCGCACCTGAAGATGGTGAAGTATTTGAGCTTCTTGGTATTAAGATGCAGTTTTTCACGAAATACGGTACCGATGACAAGACCCATATAACGGTGTGGCTGCCCGATCGTAAAATCTGTATTCAGAATGCCCTATGGAACACTCCGCCGAACATGTATTCAATCCGGGGGGATCTGTTTCGAGACGCCCGGGAATGGGCTGAGTTGGCTAAGCTTGTCCGTGACTTAGAGCCGGAGGCACTTATTGGATACGCGCACCGGCCCATCCTGGGCAAAGACAAAATCAGAAATACCCTGAATGCGTATTTGGACGGTATTGCCTTCACGCTGGACCAGACTTTACGGCATATTTTAGGTGGTTATGGACCGGATGATCTGCGACACATGATCAAAATGCCGGAGTATCTCGAAGAGGATCCTCATAATTTCCAAAGCTACGGAGAGTTATCCTTCCAAACACCAGCCATCTACTACCACACCGTTGGCTGGTATAACGGAGATGCGGCAACCATCTTCCGGCCATCCCCGCTGGAAGAAGCCGAACGTATCGTCAAGCTGATTGGAGGCCGGGAAAAGGTGCTCAAAGAAGCCCAAGCCGTTTTCGATAAAAAAGAATATGCCTGGGCGGCCCAGTTGGTGAATTACCTGTATAAGCTGGACCCGCAGGACAAAGAGGTTAGGCTATTTAAAGCCAAGGTGTTGCGGCATCTGGCCTACCTTTCCACCGGCGCCAATGCCCGTTCGCACCTGTTGACCCAGGCACTTGCACTTGAAGGCAAGGTTGTTGTCCCCCGGATCATTCCGCCGCAGCCTCAGGCGATTGCTGCAAATCCGGAAACCACGGTGGACTACTTCCGCGTTCGCCTGGATCCGAAAAAGAGCGGCGATACGGATAAAGTCCTCCTGTTTGACTTTACAGGCGATCACCGAACGGTTGGCTTGCACATTCGCCGGGCTGTCGCGGAGTTCCTTGACGACCCGGATGAACATTATAAACCCGCAGACATTATCATGTCGCTTTCAGGAGAAGCATGGGTCAAACTTTATCTCAGTCAGGCCACCGTGCAGGAATTGGTGAAGAGAAAAGAAATTGAGATGAGACGGGGTACAGCACAAGAGGCGGAAAGCCTAATCGGCTTGTTCGACAAGTATAAACCGGAAAAAGCCCTGCTTGTCGCACCGCACCTGCATGACTAAAAGTGACTTGTAGCAGCAGATGAGAACCACGCGTGGTCTTATTCAGGTTATGTTTCCGCTAACATATGTAAAGATGTTTGATAAACAGTAAATTTGATAAACAGTAAAAAGGAGGAGACGAAAATGAAATACGTGACAGATGTCAGAAAAATTATGCTTGTTCTGCTGATCGCCGTAATGTCTTCGGCAATTCTGTCTGGCTGTGTCGCATCTCGAAATCAAGCGTCGCTTACAACGGCTGAAAAATCGATACCCCAGTGCAGCATCGAATCACTGCCGGATCTGCCGGACGTCACCATCACGTCGGTCACGCACGAAACGCAACCCGCGCCGCACTGCAAGGTGGCGGGTGTGATTGGTCCGGAGATCCACTTTGAATTGCTCCTGCCCGAGGAATGGAACGGCAAGTTTGTGATGGGTGGCGGCGGCGGTTTTGTGGGCTCGGTTATGAATACCTCACTTATGTTCGGTTCCCTGCAAGCCGGCTATGCCTCGGTGGGCACCGATACGGGACATCAAGGCCACCCCTTGGATGCCAGCTGGGCACATAACAATCTGGAGCGTCTGGTCAACTTCGGCCACCAGGCGGTGCATCGCACCGCGGTTACGGCGAAGGCGCTGACAGAAGCCTTTTACCAAAAAGACATTACCCGTAGCTATTTTACCGGCTGTTCCCGGGGCGGTGGTCAGGCCTTGATGGAAGCGCAACGTTATCCGGAAGATTTCGACGGCATTGTGGCCGGTGCGCCTGCGTATAACTGGGCCATGCTTGGTGCTACGGCGACACAAATTAACCAGGTCATGTATCCGGATCCCAATGATATTAAAGCGGCCGTAGTTGGGCCTAAAGAGCAGGAGCTTATCGAGTCTTCCTATCTTGAAAAATGTGATGAACAGGACGGGATTAAAGACGGCATACTGAATGATCCCAGGCAGTGCAAATTTGATGTGGAGTCTCTATTGTGTAAAGGCGAGAAAACGGACTCCTGCTTGACGGAAGAACAGGTTCGTGCCGTCAAGGCGATCTATGATGGTCCGAAAGACAAGCAGGGCGACCTATTTTATGGCTTCCCATTTGGTGGCGAAACAGCCCTCGGAGGCTGGCCGCGTTGGTTGACGGGTGGTTTAAAATACCAGGCCGATCTGGATGAGTTCCAGGGAGGCGTGGACGTAGGAGATATCGAAGCCCCTACAGCCCCCAACCTTTTTTACGCTTTTGGCAACGGGATCATGAAGTACTTTGTTTATCATGATCCGGAGTGGACTTATAATAATTATAATTTTGATACTTTCCATAAAGATGCAGAACTGGTAGCCGCAACGCTTAATGCCACCAATCCTGATTTGTCCGCGTTCCGTAAACGCGGCGGCAAGCTGATAATGTACACCGGTTGGTCGGATGCGGCGATCTCTGCCTTAGCGACTATTGGTTATTATGACAAAGTCATCGCGCACGATAAAAAGGCCGCGAACGATGTACGATTGTTCATGATGCCGGGTGTCGAGCATTGTTTTGGTGGACCGGGGCCATCATGGGTAAATTGGCTCGACGAATTGGATAAGTGGGTGGAAACAGGCAAGGCGCCCGATCAGATTACTGTCTATTTTGTTGATGAAAACCTTCAACTAACAGGTTCAAGACTTCTGTGTGCTTATCCTCAAACGGCGAAGTACGACGGGAAAGGGGATCCCCGAGATGTGTCGAGTTTCAGTTGTGTTAAGGGAGATTAGCACATCCATTTTTGTTTTCTTGTTCGCTCGATAACAGTGCGCAGCACGAACAGACTCTGGATACCGTCGGGCCAGACAGTGAAACTGGATCTCTACGAGGGAATGGTTCAGGGATTTCAACTTCGTGAACCTGACACGCCGGAATCAAAGACGGCTCCGGCGAAGACCAATGCGCTTCCACCGAGACCGCGGCAGACATGCGTAAACGTCTCAAAAGAAAAATTGGTGGAAAAAATGAGGGCGAAATGAGAAGTGCGGAATGCAGAGTAATGAGGTGTGTATTCTATTCCGCATTCCGAAATCCAAATTCCACATTGGAAGGTCGCCATTCCGAATTCCGCATTCCCCAATCCACACTTATAAAAGGGAGACATTAGATGATAAGCCATGTTTGTAACGCTCGGGTGCGTCAGCTTTTACTGGTTCTGACTTGCGTCGCAATCACCGCAGGTTGTGCGAGTTTCGAAAGGCAAAGCAAGCCTGCCGTGGTGCCGGAGATACGGCCGGGTATTTTGGCGGGATATCTGGAACCCGAGGCCCTTCCCAACAGCCTGGCTCTTCTTCCTCCACCGCCTGCTGCAGGCTCGGCTGCGCTCGCACTCGATGAGGAGGTCAGCCGACAGAGCCTTACCCTGGGGGGTACGCCGCGGTGGGAGCTTGCCACTGAAGATGCGAGCCTGATGTTTCCCCAGGCGGCCGGTACCTTTTCCTGCGCCATGGGCGTTCCGATCACGGAGCAGGACACGCCGCATCTCTACATGCTGCTGCGCCGTACCCTTGCCGATGCGGGGCTTTCCACCTACACGGCCAAGAATCACTATAATCGTACTCGCCCGTTTGTCGTGAACCAGGAACCGACCTGTACCCCGGATGAAGAACCGCACTTGATGAAGGACGGCTCCTACCCTTCCGGGCATACCGCTCTTGGCTGGGCCTGGGCGCTGATTCTGAGTGAGATTGCACCAGACCGGGCGGATACGATTCTTGCCCGTGGCCGGGCCTTCGGTGAAAGCCGTGTGATCTGTAATGTCCATTGGCACAGCGATGTGGTCGAAGGCCGTTTCATTGGGGCTGCTGCCGTCGCGCGACTGCATGCCGACCCCACATTCCGTGCGGAGCTTGAGGCCGCTAAGGCCGAACTTGCAGCCGTTCGCGCCAAAGGCCTCGAACCCACACGCGACTGCCAGGCAGAGACTGACGCATTGGCCCACCATTTTCAGCCCCTCGATGGCGAGACCGAAATTCTGCAATCCTGGCAGGGTGACTATCCGGTGTCTCAACTCAACTTACTGCCGGAGAAGCAGCGCGAACAGGGGGTCGGTTTCATCGATGATGTGAAGATCTTTGAGCGCATCTGGAAAGCCTTCAAACCGGCTGAAGCCGTTCCGCAAATCGACTTCAAAACAAACCTCGTTCTTTTTGCCCGCAACACCCAGTTCTACAACCGCATTCGCATTGGCAAGGTGAATGTGACAAACGGCGTGGCCGAAGTGCTGGCCATGGAAACCATGTCCGCCATGCCCATCGAGGACAAGGTGGCCATGTCGATGGTCATGGTACCGCGCCAGAACATCAAGTCGATCCTTACCCCCGACGGGCTGGTTGTGGTTTCCGGGCAAAATGTCCCCCGGACCTATGTATACAAATGTGGTGATGGATTCACCTTCACAGCCAGAACAGAGGAGGAGGCCTGGCTGTTTTTGCCAGATACGACCATACGTCTGCCCAGGGTCCCATCGGCTTCGGGTACGAAATACCGTGAAGGACAGATAATGTTCTGGAGCAAGGGTGACGAAGCCATGCTTGAGCTCGGTGAGGAGCAGCACGCCAATTGTACGAACAATCGGGCAAAGGCTATCTGGGAAGATGCCAGGTTAAGGGGGGTTGATTTCCGGGCTGTGGGTAACGAACCCGGTTGGCACTTAGAAGTCACGGCGAACGAAAAAATTGTATTTGTCGGTGACTATGGAAACACCACATATGCGTTTGTCAAGCCGGAGCCGTTGGTCGATCAGCACACAAGCAAAACGGTCTACAGGGTTCAAGAGGGGAAACAAGAACTGACAGTTGTCATTCAAGCCCGGCCCTGCCGGGACTCCATGAGCGGCGAGCCATTTGAGGCCAGTGTTACAGTGATATTGGACGACAAGAAATATCGAGGATGCGGCAAGGCGATGCACTAAAGCCTTATGAACGGACCGTATCTCTATCGGCAAAATGAATGTGGCAAACGGCGTGGCGGAGGTGCTAGCCATGTGAGTGGTGGTCTTTGCTCGGAGAGGAATCCAGGCCATTCATGCCAGTGACAAACTTGTGCCGGTCAACGAAAATAGGTGCCGAACAAGAAGTTTGAAGGGACTCCAGAGGATCCGGTGTATCTGAGCAAATGACGCCATGAGGCGTGCATGCACCTTACAGATTTGGCAGCTAGGCACTTCATCAAACAGACACCAATAGGAGCGCGGCCTATGGAATCTGTTACCAGAAGGTAGCCGCGATTGCGCTCGTTGCCCTCGGCGTCGTCAAACAAACCGTCCGGAGGGATACGAATCATGAGAAAGCATTTTGATGTTGCTTCGCTGATTGTCATCATCGTCACATTTATTTTGTTCATATTGGCGTTGTTTACAAAGGGGTTTACGCATGATCTCTTACTGGAAGCCGGCATATTTCTAATATCAGTCAAGCTAATTTTGATGGCCTACAAAAACAGTGTTTACGTGAGATCTTTCGGAAATGACTTAAAAGAAATAAAGGGGCTACTGAGAGAGAAGTAATACTTGAAACTTGTATACAGATTCATGGTATTCTGTTTTCCACTTAGATGCCCCGCATAGGGAGGCCTCCGACTTCTTCCAATTTCAGGTGAAGCACATTTTTCCAAAAAAAGGAACCGGTTGATTCGTCGTGCGAGTCTGGACCAATTGAAGGGGCAACAACCCAGCGCAGGACTCTTAGCGCTGAAAAGCCAAATGACAGAGAGGAGACTGGCCATGAAAAGGATAACGCAACTGTCGGCTCTGTTTTTGGGTGCGGCATTAATCGCCGGGCCTGCCCTGGCACAGGAACTGATTGTTTACCCCAGCCAGGGCCAAAGCCAGGAACAGATGGAAAAGGACAAGTTTGAGTGTTATACATGGGCCAAGCAGCAGACAGGCTTTGACCCCATGCAGATCCCCCAGGCGAGCCAGCCGCCACCCCAGCAGGAAGCCCCACAGGGAGGGGCAGTCCGGGGCGCGGCCCGAGGCGCGGCGGTTGGAACTGTGGTGGGTGGGATTGCAGGTGGCGAATGGGGCAAGGGAGCAGCTGCCGGGGCCGCCGGTGGAGCCCTTCTCGGTGGCATGAGGCGGCAGGATCAGAGACGGCAGCAGCAGCAGGCACAAAAGCAATGGGAAGAACAGCAGGTGGCTGAGTACACCCAGAAGCGGAACGCCTATGACCGTGCCTATTCTGCGTGTCTTGAGGGGAAAGGATATACGGTGAAGTAGGGACAGATCCGATACGTCATAGGATAGATGATTTTACAATAGTAAGTAACTCCGATCAGAATCGCAAACCCGAAATCCGAATGTCGAAATACGAAACAAACTCCAATGACTGAAATCCAAATGGTCAAAACGAAAGGACGCTGAAATCTCCTCCGGCAGGTCTTGTTTGGAATATTGGGAAACTTGAATTCTGATTCTGTTTCGGATTTCGTGCTTCGGATTTCCACCGACAAGAAGTAGGAGATAATCATGACGAAATTGAAATGGGTACTCTTGCTGTTGGTATCGGGCTACATTGTCCCATTCTCGGTGGTGGCCGGTGATTTTGATGGGTCGAAGCCGCTCATCTGTGCAGTGATCGAGATCGTCGAGTGTGGGCCTGGTGGCGAATGTCAGAAGGTCAGCGCCGAGACTGTCAACGTTCCACGGTTCGTCAGACTCAGCTTCGAGGAGAAGCAAATCCAAGCAACCCAACCGGACGGCGCGGTTCGGACGACCACGATCGAGCGCATGGAGCACGTCGATCAGAAGCTGATCCTTCAGGGCGCAGAAGATGGGGTCGAAGGCGTGAGAGATGGCCTGGGCTGGACTATGGCCATAGCAGAAGACACGGGGAAGATGGTTCTGACCGGTTCCGGTGATGAGGTGGGGTTCGTCGTGTTCGGTGCATGCACACCCCAATAAGGACATTCAAACTTCCCATATCTCAGAGTCAGTGAGACACTGTTATTAAGGAAGACCCGAGGTCGAAACGCGAGGATGTAATCAACCTCGCCTGCTGTTTGAGCCGGTGTCTGCTCTATGGTAAGATTTGGGGAATTTTGGGCTGATCGGCACCAAGATCAGATCAGGAGGGACGAGCATCGCTTTCCCCGGTGCCATCGAATAGGTTACCTCACCCATGAGGATCTAAGGAGTTCGATTACCATTCGGAGGTGAAGAACATGTCGTGGATCAGAAAGAGTGTCCTTGTTTTGCTCGTAGGTGTTTGGGCAGTCACGGCCTATGCCATTGAGCCAATACCAGAGAAGTCCGGGTTCAGTGGCTTTGTGAATCTGGGCATTGTTTATCTCGACGTTGAAAGCAACATGATTGCCGGGAACGATCTGGGCGATGTTGGCAGGGAGAAAATCGATTCCATTTTTGACAGCCCTGACTCAGAGTCCGATGTTTTCCCTGTCATTAACGGCGAGATTGCATACACCTTTGCCAGCACACGCACCCAAGCCTATTTTGGTAATTCACTGGAGGACTTTCTTCGTTTTGACTTTTCAACCCTTCTGGGTGTCAGACAGGAACTACCCGATTCGAGCATCGTTGCTGCAAGTTTCGTCTTTTCTGGGATTCCCACAGAAGTCTGGGAAGATCCCTATGTGGCGAACCGGGATCGGGATGAAACCGATCGCACATCGACCGGGGTGCGTCTGGCCTGGGATAAAATCCTGGGTTCAGGGCTCGAGGTTGAATACACCTACCGGAGCATTGACATCGATGACGAGCTGAGTGGCCGAACCTTTCTGGGATTGAGCGAAGCTGAAGCGAGGTTATTGGACCGCGAAGGCGATGTGCATGATGGGGAAGTTCTATACCTTCTCGGAATCGGAGAGAGGCATCATCTGGTTCCCAGCTTCACATACACTCGTTTCGACCTGGACGGCGATGCCATGAGTCGCGACCGGTACCTTTTCCAGATCACTCACACCTACAGCGTCGATCGGTTTTCGTTCCTTACCAATCTCATTTACGGTTTTTCTGACTATGATAAAAGGAATCCCATCTACAACAGGACGCGGGATGATGATCAATATGGAGGATCCTTCACGGTCTTTTACCAACGGCCATTTGACCTTGGATTTGTGGAGAGGTGGAGTATTCTCGGTAGCATCCTATGGTTCAAAGAGGATTCCAACATCAGCTTCTACGACTCCGAAATCAGCGGTGTCACCCTATCAGCTCTGTTTCGGTTTTAGGTGTCATCGAGGAGACCTCTATCCCTCGTTATGTTGTTGCCACTCTCAAACTCTCGGGGAGCGAATGACAGAAGAGATTAAGTTATCATTGAAGGCCAGGACCCGGCAATTGGAAGTTTCAATGTTACGGTCCGCTCGGGCACTTGCTTGACCAGACCTGGTACCCCAGCGAAATCGAACTCGTGAAATCATCCCGTTTTGGCAGGAATTTGGAGGAGGGCGGACATATGGCAAGACACCGGTCGCATCCTCTGTGGGTAGGCTCCGTTTTTTTCTCCCTTCTGACGGTTGCCGGATGTGCGACATTCAACCCACGCCCGATGGAGGAGGTCCCCTTCTTGGAACGGGCCCAGACCCAGGTTGAAAACAACGTCCGAGTCACGGCGGCTGTGCTCAGTGCGGAGGAGAGTAAAGCGATGTTTGGCCTCCCGTTGTACAAGAAAGCCATCCAGCCGATCTGGCTGGAAATCGAAAACAACGATGAGGAACGTGTTTGGTTTTCACCTGTCGGTGTTGACCCGAAATACTTCCCGCCCCTCGAGGTTGCCTACATGAATCGCTTTAGGTTTTCAAAAGAAGCCAACCAGCAGATGGAACAGTATTTCAACGAGCAGGCCATGGGACTATACATCGAGCCAGGCAGAGTCAGGTCGGGCTTTGTTTTCACCAACCTGGACGTGGGAACCAAGAGCTTTAACGTCGACCTCGTCGGGGAGGACCACCAAGTCAGGACCTTTACGTTTTTGATCTCTGTGCCGGGATTCAGAGCGAGCCACCACGAGGTGGATTGGCATACCCTGTATTCGAAGGATGAGATGGTCTCTTACGACGAGGCGGGCCAAAGGAAGGCCCTGGAGAGTCTGCCCTGCTGTGCGACGAACGAGGACGGCACAAAGATGGGCGAACCGATCAATGTCGTAATCATCGGCAACGGCGAGGACGTCCTTCACGCCCTCATTCAGAGCGGCTGGGATGAGACAGAGAGTCAAACGGCCTCAAGAACCGAAGTATCATCCATCTTCTCGGGGGAATACCGGTACGCACCTGTTAGTCTCCTATATCTCTACGGTCGCCCCCAGGATGCGGCGTTCCGCAAAAGCCGGGAAACAGCCCGCGAACAGAACCAGCTCCGTCTGTGGTTGAGCCCGATGACGTTTGAGGGGAAGCCTGTTTGGGTCGGCCAGATCAGTCGTGAGGTAAGAGTTCGCTCTTTGTTTAGAAGATATAAGATCGAGCCTAATTTGGATGAGGCGAGAACTTATATACTTCAGGATATTCTGTACTCGCAAGGACTCGCAAAATACGGCCATGTGAAAGGCGTTGGAGCCGCACCGATATCGAACCCCCGGCAGAACCTTACGGGCAACTCATATTTCACGGACGGTTATCGTGTGGTCCTGTGGGTATCGAGCGACCCTATCTCGTTTCCAGAAGTTGAGGTTCTGGAGTGGGAGATTGCCGGCCCGAGGTGAGGTGATCTGCCACCTAACCGATTGGATGGCAGGGAGTCGATATTCGTGAGGCTTTTCCCCGCAGGATCTCAAGATTCGTCATGTACCACTGGCCTTCGAGCCAGCGATGCTTGGCAAAGCGACAGGAAGATGACCCACGTCCAAAGGATGGGGTCTTCCACGTCGCAAGAGGAAGCAAGTAGGGGGGTGATCATATGCGCATTCCTGGACGTTTGCGGTGGCTTACCCTCTCCATCATCTGCGTCCTCACCATTTTTGGATGCGCCTCATTCGACCCGAAACCGATGGAAGAAATCCCATTCTTGGAGCGAGCCGAGACACAATACGAGGGCAACGTTCGGGTCAAAGCGGCCGTTCCCAGCGCCAAGGAAACCATAGCGCTCTTTGACACTCCTCTGTACAGAAGGGGTATCCAGCCGATCTGGCTGGAAATCGAAAATAACGATGAAGAGCCGGTGTGGTTTCTGCCCGTTGGTCTTGACCCGGACTACTTCACCTCATTTGAGGCGGCCTATGTGAATCACTTTGCGTATTCCCTTTTTCCACAGAGCGCCAACGAGGCGATGGACCGGTACTTCTATGAACAAAGCAAGGCGGGAATCTACATCGGTCCCAACACTGTCAGGTCGGGCTTTATCTTTACCGAAATTGACGAAGGCACTAAAGCGTTCAATGTCGAACTACTCGGAGAGGACCACGAGGTCAGGACCTTCACCTTTTTCATCAACGTACCGGGTCTTCGAGCCGACCACCATACGGTGCACTTCGACACCGTCTATTCCAGGGATGAGATTGTCTCTTACGATGAAGAAGAGAGTTTTCGGAAGGCGCTTGAGCAATTACCCTGCTGCACCACGAACCGAAAAGGGACAAACTTGGGAGATCCGCTCAACCTAGTGATCATCGGCGAGCCTGAAGACGTATTCCATGCCTTCATTGGAAGCGGCTGGGATGAAACAGAAACCGTATACAGGGCGTCTGCGTGGAAGACGGGGGTATCGTACCTATTTGGTGGAAAATACCGCTACTCGCCCATCAGCTCCCTTTATGTCTACGGCCGCCGTCAGGATATTTCTCTCCAGTGGATCCGGGAGTCGATCCATGAAAGAAACCATCTTCGGCTATGGCTGGCACCGATGCGCTTTGAGGGGAAGCCTGTCTGGATTGGCCAAATCAGCCGCGACATCGGGGTCAGGTGGACCCTGAAGGAAAGGGCGATCGTGACCCACAAGATCGATCCAGACGTGGATGAAACAAGAGACTATCTCCGCCAGGATCTGTGGTACTCGCAAGGACTTTCAAAGTTTGCCTATGTGAAAGGGGTTGGCGCAGCGCCGATATCGGAGCCAAGGCAGAACCTTACGGGCGACCCGTATTTCACTGACGGCTACCGAGTCGTCTTGTGGGTGTCGAGTGATCCAATCGCAATGGAAGACGTTGAATTTCTGGAGTGGGGAATTCCGCCTGAGAGATGAAGCAACGCTCCGCGAGATGTCACCTTTTCCAGCGGCGGAATCCACCGCGTAATCCATACACCCTTACTAAACAGTCAAATAGGATTCGTAATAAAAGTGGGAAGAAGAGGTCACATCTTAATAGAGACACCACACCCCGATCTGAGCGTGAGGATCCGATGGGTCAGCGTCACCTACGCTGGTTACGACAACCGCAAATACCAGAAGAACTAGCCCGGGATAAAGGACAACGGCGGAAAGATGTAGCGATGCATTACGGAATTCGATAGTTGTAGCTATCGTCCCTCTCGATACCCACCATAATTCTCTCTCCAGCCGGACTGATCCAATAATTCAGGGCACTCGACACCATGAGGTACCCCCTCACCGTGCCCTCCTTATCAGCGATGCTGACGGTTCGATAAAATTTGATCCGGTCTTGGAATTCATCGATATACCCGCGGGGAGAATCCCTGCCAATTTTCTCGGTCGAAGCAGTGTGCCT
>JABAOF010008283.1_pt1 | contig 19548 bp, 18 predicted proteins | sample 7062171 | NCBI WGS metagenome assembly JABAOF01 (sample SAMN14538628, study PRJNA623070) | marine sediment metagenome | biome: marine biome [ENVO:00000428]; feature: marine pelagic biome [ENVO:01000023]; material: deep marine sediment [ENVO:00002113] | place: India: Gulf of Khambhat ...
GAGCAGCCTAACAACTCGCTGGAGCGGACGGTTAACTGGCTCTGCCAGTTAGCTTGGCAGAATTCTGAAGGAATTCTGCACGCGTAAGGATAAAATGGTAAACGCCGCCGCTCAGCTCAAAACCGTTAGGCGGCACTGCACCGCTTGTGATTTCCGTAACAAAATTGAAACTATCTTCACCTTTATTATATAATATCCCCGGCCCTACGCGAATTCAGTAACTGCATCCAGGCAATCTGAATCTGTGAGGGGTCAGCAGCGCTACTTCTGGCAAGATGAGTATTTCCGCTTTGATTCAAATCCTATCAGATTGAGGCACGCAGCTTACGAGAGTCATAAAAAGCTAATTTTCGATTTTTTATACCTATGGAGCGAGGACCATAGTGGAAACAACACCAAAAAGGTCTTACTACGTGGACTGGCTAAGGGTATTGGCTGTTCTGGCACTCTTCCCGTTTCATGCGGGCCAAATCTATAACAGCGAAGCCGCCTTTTATGTGAAAGATGAGGTATCCATTCCGGTCATCATGGGGATCAACTCCTTTATCTATCTATGGCACATGCCGCTGTTCATGTTTCTTGCCGGGATTGGAAGCTATTACGCGCTTAGATTCAGGTCCGGCAGGCAATATTTGCTCGAAAGGTTTAGGCGGCTTATTATCCCGTTGATTTTCGGAATACTGGTGTTGATCCCGCCGCTAACCTATATAAGAATGTTCGGCGATCCAGATAAAGTATGGCCTCAGGGATTCGCCCATAACGCCATTCCTGGGTTCGACAAGAGCTACTTCGAATACTACCCGGATTTTTTCAATGGAATCTATCCGAACGGCAATCTTGACTGGGGCCATTTATGGTTTCTCGCCTATTTATTCACTTTTTCCCTGATAGCGCTCCCGATTTTCCTTTACTTGAAGTCCGAAAAAGGGAGGTGGGTTATTGATTCATTAAAGAAGGTCGCAAGCAAATCCTATGGGATTTTCCTGTTTTTTGTTCCTATCGCGGTGATCGAAGTGCTTTTGCGCCGGGCCTATCCCAATGTGCAAAATCTAATCTCGGACTGGGCGAATTTCCTGATGTTTATCACCGTGTTCATATACGGGTTTATTATGGTGTCCGACGACAAGTTCGGAGAAGCGATCGACAGACATTGGAAGGCGGCGCTGACCAGCGGGTTGTTGATCGTCATCGCCTTGTCTGTGGTTTTTGCGGCGCGCATACAAACCGGATTGAACGAAGATATCTTCTATATTGTCAAAATGATATTAACGGGGATCTCTATTTGGTTCTGCATGATCGGATTTTTGGGATTTGGTAAAAGATTTCTAAATCGGGGAGGAAAATTCATCAATTACGCCAACGAAGCCGCCTTGCCGGTTTATATCATCCATCTTCCCATGGTTGTTATAGTAGGTTTCTATGTCATCAAATTCGATTTGCCCATTGCGGCCAAATATCTTGCTATTGTTATCCTGTCGCTGATTTCATCCGTATTGCTGTATGAGATAGCAGTAAGGCGGTTCAATGTTGTCAGGTTGTTCTTGGGATTGAAAAGGAGAGCTTAGCGTTAAGTTGCCCAATCTCAAAGTTTTGGCGATAGTTGCCCGTGTCAAGGAAAACGCTTCACCGGTTTCCACCATGGGCAGTTTCAATACCAGTTTATAGTTTGTCTCCCGTGCATACAATTTTCTGGGATCTTTGCACGCTACGCGGTTTCGCCTCTGGACTTCTTCTACCAATCATTCTTTGGCTTATGACGCGGCTGCTTGAAAAGATTCTCTCGTTTAAAAATCAACCACCTAACAAAGTGTGCACCCGACAGCTGGGATTCATTCCGCCAAAAGAAGTTGATTCCATGCTCGAACATTTTCCGTCAAAACAGTTTCCTCTCGTCCTGCCCAACGGCGGGTACGGTAAATTGTTAGGCATCGAGCCGAGGAGATATTTGATTTAGGAGCAATACTTATGAATCGAACAGCGCAATCCGTTTCCTTTGCTTTTATGGCAGTTCTAGGTCTGGTACTCTTGGGTAGTTGTAGCAGTCCGACAGCAACGCCGACGCCCACGGCAATCTCACCGACACTCACCGCAACCACAACGCCCACTCCAGATACTACAGCCGTCGCAGAAGCCAGCTACCAGGCTACGCCGAACATTATCATGACCCAAAACGCCGATGCCTTCGCCACAATTGTGGCCATGAAGACTGCTACCAGACAGGCGCGCCCACCCACATCGACATCGACACCAGATGTACAAAGTCGGCTCCTCACGGAAGTCCCCCCTCGAATTCATGGGTCGTATCCCTCTCCCGATGGAAACTGGGAAGCGCAAGTCATCATTTATGGCTGCACAAGTGTTGACCCTGAAGCCCCTGGAGGAAACTCGCTGGAACAGCTTGTGCTCATTAGGCTGACCGATTCAACGCGGACTGTTGTCGACAGTCAATTCATCAACTGCGGAGGGCTGGGGGCTTCTGGGCTGGAGGGCAGGTTCTGGACAAGCGATAGCAGGTTTTTCTTCTACACGAGCGCACGAGAGGGCGTCCCTGATGGTTGCGGCTTCTTCTGGGCGCGCCCTTTGTTGCGTGTCGGTATTACAGATCCAAAGCCGACTCGCTTTGGTCCTTCAGTCATTTCGCCGGACGGGAAAATGATCGCCGCATGGATTTCCGGCCAACTCGAGATCTGGGAAACATCAGGGGGCCAGATAGCTATGGCTCAGACTCCAGTCTCAGTGGCAAGCAATGGACCCATTGCTTGGTCCCCCGACAACCGGTCTGTCGCCCACTTGCTTAGCGAGGAACAGTGCATGACCGGAGAAACGTATGTTGTGACTGTGGCACTCACAGACATGAAACCAGTGCTCATTCTTACATCCGAGAATCCAAGTTTCTTTGATCTCTCATGGGACAACCTAAATACCCTGACTCTATTTGATAGAGAAAGAAACGCTTGGAGTCTCAACTTGATGACAGGACGGCTCACCGGTCCCAGCAATTGAACTTGAGCACACCTAACAACTCGCTCCATCTGACGGCTTCACGGTTGTGCTTCGTGTTTACAAATCGTCATCTAAGTTTCATAGTTCATACCATCCAAGAGATTTACGCCGCAGATGAGCTCGAGGCCGTTAGCCGCCACAATTATTATGTTACCTACGAGGATTTCTCCGTGACGTTGCCGAGAATCACTAAACGTCTTGTTTTGCGAAGGTATACCCAGGATGACGTGTCGGACTTACTTGAGTTTGTTTCCCAACCTTCTGTGGCAAGGGTAACGTCTGAAAACATAAATGCTACTGAAGAGGGAATTCGTAGCTACATTGACCTGCAGAATTCATATCAGCCCTTTGAAAAAGACAAGGTTTTTGACCTGGCCATCGAACGGAAAGAAGATAATAAAGTGATTGGCTTACTGACGCTCATTTGCAGAGACCATCGGCAGGGTGAAATAGGATGGGCACTGGGTGTTGAGCATCGAGGTCGAGGGTATGCTACAGAAGGCGCTGAAGAATTGATGGATTATGGGTTTAGGTCGCTTGGTTTGCATCGCATCCACGCATGTACAAGCAGCGGTAATTCAGATTCCTGGAGATTAATGGAGCGTCTAGGGATGAGACGAGAGGCAAAGTTGAGGGAGGCGGTTTACACAGAGGGGAAATGGTCTGATAAGTATGTCTATGGCATGCTTGCTGATGAGTGGGACTTACGGTAGCGACCTAATGATTATCAGTGAAAGTAGTGTGTAATAGCTGCAAGTTGGCGGCTAACCAGTCGCTGAAGCTGACGCCGCGGGCAGGGCAAAAAACAAAAGGTGGGGCTTTACGGCGACGCTCAGCTCAAAGCCGTTAGGCGGCCACGCAAATCGAAGACTGGTTTCGGATCAAACGTTTAGGGTGAGTTTCAAATGTGAAAAACATCCAGGCGATTATACAGAGGAGGATACGGTGAATCATAAGAGTTCTTTACCGCAAATAATTTGCTTATATTGGTATTGCTGCTCTTGGTCGCATGTGGTCCTCCTACGCCAGTCCCGCTTAGCGCAATCCAGGCGGCTATGGCTCAGGTAGCAAGCGGGGAGGGAATTTTAGAGGCCGCAAGATATAACAATGAGGTGCCAGGTCCTCATCGTCTGGTAATCCTTACTCACAACGGATCACCTCACGAATGGAATGAGTTGCTGCCAACCAGTTGGATCCCATCATCGGTAAGTGATACCGAACTCGTCTTTCTTGTCTTCCCGGAACGGGAATTTGAACTAGATACACAGGAATACTGGTTCGGGGAACCCATTACCAGATACCGTTATGTAATCGAGGTGCACGGGATAGAGGCTCAAACAGGAGATACTCTTTGGACAGGATTTGTATTGGGAAGCGAACCTGAACCGTTTCCTGAGGAAGCCCCTAAGGAAATTATCCGGATTGAAGGTGGGCATGTTAGCTATTCAGAGTTGGAAGAGTGGTTGGTGTGTAGAGTCACTCCGCGGCAGTGCGATGTACGTTATCTGAACGTTTACAATAAGCATGTCACCAGTATTGCCTTCTCGCCTGACGGGGATACCCTGGCGTCGGGATCAAACGATGTGTTATCGAATACTGGAACTCTGTCACTCTGGCGGATCTCTGATGGCGTTCTGCTACACGCGCTGGGAGGCCAAAAAGGGACGATTAGCAGTGTGGCTTTTTCCCCTGACGGGCAGATCCTGGCATCAGGGTCAAACGATGAAAATGTCCGCCTCTGGCAGGTCTCCGATGGCGACCTTATACGCACACTAGAAGGACACAGGGCAATTGTGACCAGTGTAGCCTTCTCCCCTGACAGTCAGATCATCGCGTCGGGGTCAACGGATAAAAATATCCATTTGTGGCAGGTTTCCGATGGTGACCTATTACGCATACTTGAGGGACACACAGGTTACGTCACCAGTGTGGCCTTTTCTCCTGACGGGCAGACCCTGGTGTCCGGATCACGGGATGGAACTGTCCGCCTCTGGCAAGTTCATGATGGTGCCCTATTACGTATACTGGAGGGACACACAGGTGACGTTAACAGTGTGGCTTTTTCTCTTGACGGGCAGACCCTGGCGTCAGGGTCACAGGATGCAACTGTCCACCTCTGGCAGGTTTCCGATGGTGCCCTATTACGTATACTGGAGGGACACACAGGTAGCGTTGTCAGTGTGGCTTTTTCCCCTAATGGACAGACATTGGCAACGGGTTCTACGGATGATACCGTACGCCTGTGGCATGTTTCAGGCGGCACACAACAACAACTTTTGGATGTTTTCACGAATAACGTGACAAGCGTAGCCTTCTCTCCCGATGGGAAGATTCTGGCCTCGGGGTCACTCTACTCTGTGTATCTGCTGCGAATTCGATGAGTAACGAGATCAAGATTTTCCCTTCACAAAGGTCTTCACGGAGTGGTCTCCCAAGTGCGCATACACCTAACCTGTGAGAGTCTGATCTTTTTTCTAGCTGGTTCTGGTTTAGGTTGGGTTCTGGTTTATCGGCGTTATCCATTCCTATCAACAAACAGGTAATGCAAACCGTTGGACGGCTTGAACAAATGGCGACGAGGATTGGTTATCAGGTGGTGATAGTGAAGGAATGGGTGATGATTATGGTTCTCACAACCGCCTAACAACTCGCTCCATCTGACGGCTACACGTTTGTGTTCTGTAGATTTCAATTCATCATCCCAGCTTCATCGAATAACTAATCCAAGAGAAATCCGCCGCAGATGAGCTCGAGGCCGTTAGCTGGCGCTACAGTTCGCTCCACAAGACATGCGAGCCGGTTACCTATACCAGGTCACGCAAGCTAGTTTGTCCCTCATGGTTCATACCTTGAACTGAGATCCACTTGGAGGTTGCTAAATGGTCCTGCTGAAATTAAAAAGCTCTCGCCTGCTGGTGTTCTTTTTAATGGCAATTACAATCTCGAATTGCACCGGCCCGGCAGTGACTCCAGCGTCGAACACATCCACCTCCGCTCCGAGCTCTGATCAATCTGGCACACCATCTGCCGGACCCTTACGCCGGAATATTGACCAGCTTTCGGCTCGGTGGGACCTAGCTTGGGATGCGTCTCGCAGTGTATACGTCGGTAGGAAGGCCGGAGTTGCTCAAATCAGCCTTACGGAATTTGAAGAGGGTTAAGTAATTGGGAGCTACACGTTTGATGGTTCAGATGCTGCCGCGGAATATGTCGAGGAGTTCCAGAAGGATGCCCTTCGAGCAGTGCTTCCAAGTGGATCGATTCAGACTGCAATTTGGGAGTTCGTAGTCGAGAGCTGGGATCATTTCTGGGAAGTCTCCGAAAATAGTTCCGAGTATTACAGTGCCTCAATTCGCGGGCGAGACGTCTACTATGAAATCTCGTTAGATAGCGATGGCGGTCTTGAAGAGCTCATTGGAGTTGGTAAGTTTCAAGGCTGATCGCATTGAGGCTGCAATAAGAGAGACTGACGATGGTCAGTGGCCGGGCGATGTTTTGTCCCCCTTTTCTATGCGTACATCCATCCCACAAAGCTAGCCCATAAATACGAGCTGGGATCCGGAGCTCAGTGGATTATTCCCGGTCAATTCCATGCTTATTCGTTTCGATCGATATGCGTAAGCGAGCTGAATGGTGCCGGAATCTATAGATGGACCCTTTGCGCTAGCTAACATCTATGAAGACGCTGCGAGTGTCTAGCGTGTTTTCTAGGAATCGAAGATATCTCAGGTCATTAGCACCTTACCATCATGAATATGCCAGCAGCAATCAAGACGGTCTACCCGGAATCATCTATTCGCCGTCTATGCGGCATGAGTATGTTCGGCAAGGGAGTCGCAATCAGCTCACGGTTTCTGTCGCACCGTGTTAGCTTCACCCTGACTCTCGCCTCGAGCGACTACATGCCCAACAGGATCTTTATAGGGTTCTTGTTCTTGTTTTCTCAACATCCAATTCTGCAATTGCTCTATCTCAATGGAAGCCCTACAATTAGGCCACAAAGCAAGAGTCGGATCAATCTCGAGCTCGAAATGCTTGTGAGGATTTATCATGCCACCCAACAAGGACATTTCCGCAACTCTCCAAGAAGGAGTAGGAGTCAAAGATATTGCTATCGGCAGCTCATCAAGGTCCGATGTCATCAAGAGCTTTGGTGATGACTTTCGTGCTACTCACCTTAAGGAATACTCGGTCGAATTGGCATACGAGGAGTTGGGGCTTTCATTCTATTATCTTCAGGATGACCCAAAGGAATTGATCTTCTCCATTGTCGCCAAACCTCCTTTTGCAGGCAAAACGAGTAAAGGAATTGGGGTTGGTAATAGCACGATGGAAGATGTTGTGGCAGCCTATGGGAAGCCGAACTATTGGGACGCTGCCCTAGAAGGCAAATACACAATCACCTACAATGGAGTCTGGTTCAGGATTGACCGCGATACATCTCTTCCACGCTATCCAGTGGATGAAGGAGTCCATCTCCCCAGGAAGATTATCGCGATTTCAATTAGGGAGCCATGGTAATGGAATATGAGAATCAATTAAGTTTGTGAGAGCTCCTTTTGCACCACTTCCAGCTTTAGTGCTCCGGCGATTGTCCCCCGAATACGAACCTTTCCTTTTCCACAATTCATTAACCCTACTGGATGATTAGATACGTAAGGCAACGCCACCTCAATCCTCTGGTTGGGGTGGTTTCTATTCTCGTTGGCACTTGCATCTCCTCCATTTTGACTGCTTCATAAAGTTCTTAGCTGAAAGGCTTTATCATCACATTAACCGATCCATCATGACAGACTCCTGAGTGTCCTATTATTACTATAATCGGACACAGAGGGGGGGCGGGTTGATGCCTCAAGGCTGGAGCAACTTTGAAGGAAGGATGGGATTAATGCTGAAGACAGGGTTTTATTGCCAGATTTTGAAGGACTCTTGATCTCAATAACTACAGTAGCTATGACGTCTTCGGCGGAAGGGGAAATGTTCTGTCGCTTTCTGTTTGAACCGAAGGATATCATCAACGTCATTTTAGCAAGAGTTCTTTTAATCGGAAGAAAACGCATTCTCGCTTCCCTAGGTACCCTTGAGCTAGAAGACAATGGATTTGAGGTTATTCGTGCATTTAATATGGGTGATTCCATTGCATGTATTGAAGATCTGTGGCTTGATATAGTCGTTCTCGATGCCGACTCTATGTGAACAATTGGCGCCCGAATATGCCGTGTTCTTTATGATGGACTCTATGGCACACCTCTAAGCATGATATTTCCACAGAGGAATAAACCATCAATGAATGGTGCAATGATTTTACGTTGGGCGAGAAAATCTCAATCTTTCTCAGTTCCTTACTAATTCCCAGTTGTTATGAGGTAATGGTCTCGTGAGCTATTAGGATGTCGGGGACATCCCAGCCCTTCATATTTGAGGATTGTGTCCGGCGATAAGAATGATAAAGCACTGGGCAGTAGTGGACTTTGACAATAGCCGGCCTTTAAGCTCTTCTTCTTAAGATCTTGGCTTCTTCCATTTGGCTGAATGCAGTGCAGCTGCTTGATTACAGTATCGGCAGTCACCCATTAGATAATTTGGACTAATTGACCCCAATTAACATTTATGCTAATATTTTAAAAAATCGCTAAGGAGGGGGAGCAAAACCTCACTGCTCAAGACTTACATAAACTGGATAATTTACTAAATTTTCAAAGATTGGTCAGATCGACCTAAGCACATTGGCTATGGGTATTCATGTTTTTTGATGGTAGATTTTGAAAGTTAATTAACAGGACAATAGATACGAATCGTGATTAATTAACGCGCCTTGGCGGGATTGCGCCCCGCCAAGGCTATGCACATCAAGCGTGTGAGCTATCTGTGCGTCGTTATTTTAACGTGCATTATGCGTTTTGACCACCGACAAGTTTCGATATCACATCTATGTTGTGGGAGATCCAGGAAATGGTCGATCGGGTTGATGAACGCATTAGGGAGTGGGCAGAAAGCGAACTCGATGGTATCGAAGTGTCTCTGGATCCGCCAGATCCATCACGTGATGGTCCCGGCATTAGCATCTACTTGTTCCAATTAGTTCCAGCACCTCCAGCTCGCGGCACCAAGCGACCTCCGTTGCAAATCAATCTTCGATACTTGGTAACCACATACTCAGAAACCAGAGGAGATGCTCATCGTATGCTGGGTGAACTTGCATTCGCAGCAATGGCAAACCCGGAATTTGAAGTCGAACTTGATCCGCTTGGTCCTGATGTATGGTTGGCTTTTGGTATAAACCCCCTGCCCTCATTCATCCTCTCGGTGCCACTCCGTAAGGAACAGCCAGAACCAGATACGAAACTCGTTTATAAACCCCTCGTCGTCAAAACTGCTGCGGTCATCAGCCTTCATGGGTTGGTTCTTGGGCCGGAGGATATACCGCTACCTAGTGCGCGCATTGAGATTCCACACCTGCAGGTCTCTGAACGCACCGATCGTGAAGGACGGTTTTGTTTCTTGTCTGTACCGAGTGAACCCCGTATGAAGCTCTTACGTGTGAAAGCGAAAGGAAAGCAGCTTGACATTGAGGTTGATCAGCCGACATCGAAAGAGGAACCCTTCGTGATTCGATTTGATTCCTTTGAATGATTTTGGAGGTGACACATGCCAAACTATCTGGCGCCAGGCGTTTTTATCGAGGAAGTACCGGCGGGCACCCGTCCTATTGAAGCTGTAGGGACAAGCACCGCCGGTTTCATTGGCGTACCGCCGGTTGCTGATGCGCACGTCAATGAATCCGTTCCCATAAACAACTGGATGGAGTTTACAAGGAAGTTTACCGACGATGATAGCAAGAGTACGCCGCTCTCCCACGCCGTATATGGTTTCTTCCTTAACGGCGGTCGGCGATGCTATATCGTAAATCCAGGACTGGACAAGCCCATCACTGGAGGCGCCCGCAAGCGTGTTGGGCTTGATGTCCTCGAACAAGTAGACGAGGTGGCCATTGTCGCAGCCCCCGGCTTGACAGATGCTGCCTCCTATGATGCCGTGATCGGGCATTGCGAAAAACTCAAAGACAGAGTTGCGATTCTTGATGCACCTGAAGATGTCCCTACGATCGACTTATTGACGAAGGTCGCTACACCGGCTTCAGCTGCTAAAGGTCGACGATCTACAGTCGAGAAGGCCGGGGAAGAGGAAAAGTCAAATCCTCCTGCGAACAAAGTAGCAGAGGGTCTGCGACCCCGGGTATCTGATGGCGGCTACGCAAGCACATACTTTCCCTGGATCCTTATCCGCGACCCACTTCCACCAAACGAGCTGGTGTCGGTTCCTCCTTCAGGCTTTGTAGCTGGCATTTGGGCTCGAACAGACGCCACCCGCGGTGTGCACAAAGCACCAGCGAATGAGATTGTACGTGGTGGTCTCGATCTCTCGTATCACCTTACCCAGGAAGAGCAGGGTGTACTGAATCCTGCAGGGGTGAATGTCATCCGTTTCTTCACTGGCGAGGGGATCCGGGTTTGGGGAGCACGTACACTGGCACCATCATCAGGTGAATTCCGCTACCTCAATGTGCGTCGCTTGTTTGCTATGGTCGAGGAATCGATAGCGAAGAGTATGAGATGGGTCGTCTTCGAGCCGAATGATATGACTCTTTGGAAGTCTATTCGGCGCGATGTCACTGCCTTTCTCACTCGACTATGGCGAGATGGTGCGTTGATGGGAGCCACTCCCGAGCAAGCATTCTTTGTCAAATGTGATGAAGAGACTAACCCTCCGGACAGCATTGATGCAGGCATTGTCATCACAGTAATTGGCATGGCCCCTGTTAAGCCCGCTGAGTTTATTGTCTTTCGCATTAGTCAGCAAGCCAGCGGAGCGGAGGTCGAGGTGATATAAGGAGGAACCAATGCCTGAGACAGGAACAATCACAGATCCATATCGTGCATATAACTTCAAGCTGATCATTGAGGGCAAGACCGAAGCACATTTCACTGCCTGTAAAGGTCTGGGTGTCAAGGTCGATGCGATCAAATATCGCCAAGGTGGTGAACGACAAGTCGTGCGAGCCATTCCCGGGCAGGTTGAGTACGAACCTGTTACGCTTTACTACGGTCTCACGGACTCGCGTGAGCTTTTCGAATGGTTGATGACGGCAGTCAACGGCAATGTGGAGCGCCAGAATGTTTCCATCTTGATGCTGGACTCAGAAGGTGTCAGTGAAGTGACAAGATGGAATCTTGAAAATGCCTGGCCTGCGGTCTGGCGGGGCGCATCCCTTGACGCGATGAGTCACGAGGTAGCCATCGAAAGCCTCACCCTGGTTTATGAGGGTCTGCAACGGGCATAACACATGCGTAATAGAAATCTAAGAACCTTGATCCTGATTCTCTTGGCGCGCCAGCTTGAGAATTGGTCTGCGTTCATCCAGAGGCAGATTACAAAGCAGGTGCCACCGAGCACGGTGGGCGATGAGATTCGCGATGCTGTTGTTGAGGAGAAGGTCGAGAAATCTACTATAGCATCTTCACCGGAGTTGGATGGATCACCCAGGAAACCGGTCGAGGAATCTGCTGGTAGCCCACCTGAGCATTGGTTTGAGCGTGTTCGGCTGCGAGTGCCGAGACACTGGCTCGAACGAGTTCGGGCGAGAGCTCCTCAGTTGTTGAAATCAGAGAAAGTTTTCCTGCCGGAACAATTCACGGAAGACATCGTCGAACCTCAACGCGACACTGCTGACCAGGATTTGGACGTGGATGTGAGTGCACCAGAGACAACTTCGGCCTTGGATGAGCGACGTATTCCTGATGGGATTGTAATGGAGGTTGAATCCCCGTCGACGCCAACCGTATCGGAGATACGCGACCACCGTGTTGAAGAAGCTTCCGAGAGGAGGGGTGTTTGGGTTCACAAAGAGCCGGAGCCCGTTGGTGATCAAGAAGGTGCTCAAGTGCAGTCATTGACTGGGCTTTCTCCGGTAGCCCAACACTTGAAGCCACCGGAGGAGGGGGAGGGCGCTCTCGATCGTGAATCACATGAATCGGCGATCCCTGAGGACGTCTCAACAACACCTCATATTACAGAATCAACATCAATTGAGAGAACACCAAGTCCAAATATCGTAGAGAGAAAGGTGCCTTCTCAGGAGACGGGTTATCACAGGAGTGAAAAGCCCCACGTTGATGAGCAAGCGCTTCAAATCTCCTCCGGTTCAGAAGAACTTCCGCAAAGACATCCACACGTTGATATCGGGGACAGTGTCTTCAAAGAGACGGTCGTTCCTGACGCTGAGTCCGGTGGTTCACCGTGGGTGTTCCCATCTGTGGATGAACATCTTGAGGATCCCTTTTCGGCCCTCTCGTTTACAGAGGCGAGGGATAAGTTTCCATCGACGTCACTGGAATCGGACCGCGAGGAGCATTCCACCATTCATAAAAGGGCAATGGACATGCAGCGGACACCATCTCGAGACGATTGGCCGGTACTTCCGGAGGGGGAAACAGAAGAACTTGAGAACCTGGAGGCGCTGCTGCGCGAGCAGGATCGGCTTCAACGGCTGGATCGTGAGCAGAAAGGAACCTAGTCTTGGAACGTGTTGCATTTTTGGTTGAGGAAACCAATGAGAGACTTGAATGTCTTCTTAACCCAGAGAGCCTGGAAATACGGCGCGTTGCTGGTGTGCGATCGAGGACGTCGGCAGGGGGAAAGCTTACCGGTGTGGGTATCCCTGATGATCCTATTCTCTACACCGGCGGTGGCAGGTCTGAATTGAAGCTAGATTTATTGTTTGATGTAAACCTATCTGGTTCCACGATCGCCAGTGATGATGTACGGGATCTTACCGCTCCACTTTGGAACTTGGCCGAGAACGCACAAACAGAGGGCGGATACGGGCGACCTCCAATGGTGCGGCTGGTATGGGGAAAATCATGGAACATTCCGGGCATCGTTGCGGCCGTAGCTGAGCGACTTGAGCATTTTACTTCCTCTGGGGCGCCTCAGCGTTCATGGCTGCGGATGAAGTTTATCCAAGTGCGCGAACTGGTAACACGGCCATCTCGAGAGAGTCGTTTGATGGGAAATGGTTCCGTTTCTCTCGAGGAGTTACAGAGCATTTCCGAGTCTTCAAGGGACCAAATCCAAGTCCATGAGTTTTCCTCTGTAGAAAGACTAGATGAAATTGCATTTCACCGCTACGGGAGTTCAGCGTTCTGGCGGCTGATTGCAGAGCTAAATGGCATTGATAACCCAATGGATGTATCACCCGGTACATTACTGAATATGCCATAGGAGACACTCCGGCATGTTCATTTCGAGGTGGTGGAATAGGTTGGTGATCGAAGGATAGGTAAACAGGAAACCTATTGTGAGACAACTAACGACGTTGCCCAATGTGATCATAGAGGCCCAGGGGATTACGCTCCCAAGAGAGGATACCCTTGGTCTTGAAAAGGTCAGGGTTCAGCAGCGATTGTCGCTGCCTACGCTCTGTGAATTAAGCTTCAGCGATCCTCCAGGTCCTTTACCGCTTTCTTCCTCGCTTGAGCCGGGCACGACTCTACGCGTCCTTATAAGCGGACATCAAGAGCCGCTCTTTGTGGGGCAGGTGACTGCCGTCGAGCATGTATACGGACCAGCGAACCAGCGGCAGGTGTTCGTGCGCGGCTATGATCTCCTGCATTCTCTAAGGAAACGACAGTCCATTGTTGCACACGTTCAGGTTACTCCGCATGATCTGGCCAGGGAACTCGTGGCAGACATCGGCCTCACAGTCCAAAGCGAGGAGACAGGCCCTTTCTGGCATCAGATCATCCAGCATCATCAATCGGATTTTGAGTTGTTGAACGAAGTAGCAGAGCGGAGCGGTTTATTCCTCACGATCCGGGAAAATACCCTGCATTTGATAACGCTCAACGGCATGGATGAGCCACTTCCACTGGATCTGGGCGATACGCTCTTCGAGGTGCGTATTGAAGTCAATGGAGATCCAGCGCTCCGCACTGTGACTGCTATGGGTTGGGATCCTCTGCTCGTAGAGGTGCGTGAAGGGCAGGCATCAAGCACCCGGGTTGGGAGACAGGTTTCCGCTGAAGTGTCGCCTAACCGCCTTGGCGGAAGCGGAAGCCGCACTTTCCTGGATGAAGTTGCACAACACGATCTTCATGTTGAATCAATCGCGCAAAATGAGCTAGACCTTCAGTTCAACCGCGAGGTGACGCTATGGGGAATGGCTGAGGGCGACCCACGGTTACGTCCAGGGGCGAGGGTGTCAATTGATGGCGTAGCAGATCCCATTAAGGGTCGTTACGTTTTGACTTCGGTGAATCACATCATCGATGAGAGAAAAGGCTTCATGTCCGAGATTTCCACAGAACCGCCACACCACCGTGTACGCAGTAAAAGCGCAGGTGCGACCTTTGGCATCGTCACTCAAGTCGACGATCCTGAGTCGTTAGGGCGGGTTAAGGTTTCCCTGCCAACGTACGGTGATGTTGAGACTGAGTGGATGGGCGTCCTCAGCATGGGCGCGGGGTCGGAGAAGGGATTAGTGATCCTGCCGGATGTCGGCGATCGGGTGCTTGTTCTGCTCGTCAATGGAGATCCAGGGCAAGGGGTGGTTCTTGGCGGCCTCTATGGCACACAGGGACCACCAGATTCAGGTGTCCTCAATGGAGCTGTGCGCCGGTTCACATTCCTCACCCCTCAAGGTCAACGTATTCTAGTTGACGATGCTGAAGACATGATTCGGCTTGAGAACTCCGATGGCAGCTTCGTCGAACTTGCGCCAGGTGTCGTTCGCCTTCATTCCTCTACAGATTTAGAGATTGAGGCGCCGGGACAATCCGTGACCATCAGGGGCTCGACTGTGGATTTTGAGAGAGCGTGATGAAAATAATAACGATAGGTGCTGTAGTTGTTTGCGATCATGAATTAGGTACTGTTGGCATCCAGCCACGCCAGCATTGGGTGACGATATCAAGGCAGGAAATTTTGGTGGAGGTAGATCCTGAGAATCGACCGATCACAGCTTGCCCGAATATTGGTGCAACCATCAAGCCTTGCACTCAAACCCTCCGCGTGCAAAGCGGTTACTCGGCGTTCATCCGTATAGATGGCCGCAGAATCTGCTTGGACACAGTCTCCGGGTTAACGGATGGAACCCCGCCAGGAGTCGTTAAGTATAAGGTGCGCAGTCCTGGCCAGAATTATGTCAACGTCTCGGAGGGTGGGTGAGCATGGCAATGTATCGAGCGTGGCGATTCCTACATCCTGATCTCAGCGCAGTCGAAGAGCTTGGTGGCTTAGGTTTTGCAGGGCGCGGTGGTGTGGACATGGTGGAAGATGAAGCGGCAATTCGCCAAGCAATCTTCCTACTCTTGTCGACAAGACCCGGTGAACGGGTGATGCGACCGGACTATGGCTGCAGGATCCACCAACTCATCTTCTCGCCTAACGACGACACGACTGCTGGGTTGGCGATTCATTATGTTAGGCGCGCACTTGAACGCTGGGAACCGCGAATCGATATTATTCACCTCGATGCTGAGCGGCATGAGAGCACACCGGAACAACTCGTCATCTCGCTCAATTATCGTGTTCGTCGCTCGCAGCGTGTTGAATCGATGGAGTTCCCTTTGAATCTTGCGGGAGAGGAGGTTTAATGCCACTTCCACTGCCGAACCTTGATGATCGCGATTTTCAACAGCTGGTTTCGGAGTCACGTCAGCGCATCATCCAGACTTGCCCCGAATGGACAGACTTAACGCCCAGTGATCCCGGAATGGTACTCCTGGAGCTCTTTGCGCACCTCACTGAGACGATGATTTACCGGCTTAATCGCATCCCGGAAAAGGCTTACATTGCATTTCTTCGTTTATTAGGTGTCACACTGCATCCACCGTCGGCAGCAAGTGTGATGTTGCGTTTCAGGAGGACGGAGGCGACAGACCAGCCCATGATCATCCCGCGCGGCACACGCGTGACAATTGGTAGGACGAACAGCGGTGATGAGCCTCCTGTCTTTGTAACCATTCGCAGCGCAACCATCCCTGCAGGCGAGAGTGAAGTTGATGTTATCGCTTATCACAGTGAATTGGTCATTGGAGAGCTGGCGGGGATGGGTACTAGCCAGCCCGGTCTATCCATCGCAGTCCACCGACCGCCGATTGTGGCACCCACTGGTGGGGAGGTGGACCTAGTCTTGGGAATTGAAGCCACGCCCGAGGAACTTGGCGAGCGTGTTCCCGCTATCCAGCATGGCGATAAGTCATATCGAGTTTGGCGCGAGGTGGAGAATTTTGCTGGTTATGGACCTGGCGACAGCGTCTATGTGGTCGACCGTACGACTGGAGTGATCAGTTTTGCCCCTTCGGTGCGTATGGAGGATGAGGAAGGTGAGCTTGATGAGGTCCCTCGAGCGTTAGGTGGGATTCCTGCTGAGGGTAGGGAGATACGTGTGTGGTACCTAAGGGGTGGTGGAGCGAGCGGCAACTTACCAGCAAACACGCTCACGCTACTTAAAGATCCAATCCAAGGTGTGCAGGTAACGAATCCAGACCGTGCCACAGGTGGTAGGGCTGCAGAAGCGTTGGAGAACGCCCTCGCACGTGGTCCCCAAGATTTGCATTCGTTAAAACGTGCAGTCACCGCCCAGGATTTTGAAAACATCGCCCAGTACAGTTCCCAAGCAATTGGCAGAGCAAAGGCAGTAACGAAGGCGGCGCTTTGGAAGTATGCTGAGCCTGGAACTGTAGAGGTTTTGTTGGTTCCATATCTCTCCGAAGTGGAGATGGAATATGGACGTGTAACAGCTTCAATGCTTCAAGCGCGCGAGACAGAAGACTTGCGTTCCCGAATCCAGACCGTTCTCGATGAAAGACGACCGCTCGGAACAATATGTCTGGTGAATTGGGCTCATTATAAAACCGTGAGGGTGAACGCGAGAGTTGCCATCGTACCCGAAGAGGATCGCGAGGCGGTCAGACAACGAGTGGTTCGTAGAATTTACCAGACGCTTAATCCACTCCCTATTGGGATCAACTCCACCGGATGGCCTTTCGGACAAGCCTTACGAGCCTTTGATATTTATGACGCAGTTGTTAAAGAACCGGGAGTGCGTTGGGCAGACAGAATCCAACTCATCGTAGAGGAAGTCCCTGACAAGTCAGTGGCAGCGATTTCGACGGACATATTTCAACCCAATACATGGTATGTGGGCAGTGGATCCAGCCTCTTTCGTTCTCTCAACGATGGCGTGGGGTGGGAATCCGTCCGTCGATTCCCGGAAGGTCAGGTCATTGAGCGAACTCGGGTTCATCCAGACGTGCCCGGTCTCCTGGCCGTCTTGACCCAACCCGACAGCGCAGATGAATCCTTTATCTACATTTCGGAGGATGGTGGTGAGACATGGGTAGAGCCTCCACGCCATATCGATTTCCATGTCGAGGATGCGGCATGGACGTTGCTCGACGGCGCCCCCAAACTGTTATTAGCTACGGATCGAGGATTATATGAGTTTGTTCCCGAAAGCGGAGCGGGGCCTGTCGAGGTAATGGTGCGCAGGGGAGAGGGAGGCCAGGGTTTCTATGCGGTTGCCGCCTCTACGGATGTGCAGGGCATCACAATTGTGGCGGTAGCAGCACAGAATACCGAAGGCGTCTTTATCTCGAGCGAGGGCGGTGAGCCGGGAACCTTCCGCAACATCGGCTTGGTGGGAGAAGATATCCGCGTGTTAGCCGTGCAGCGTGTCGGCGCGCGATCCTATCTTTGGGCAGGCGCAGCGGCGCTTGGTGACCAACCTGGATCCGGTTGTTTCCGGTGGGAGCTATTGGGCAGGCAGGATGACCCGCAAGGTTGGCAAGCCTTTAGTGTGGGTTGGGATGGTGGCAGTTGCCGGGAACTTGCTTTTCTTGGCAGCAGGGTTATGGCCGCCACCCATCGCTCTGGTGTGATGCGAGTAGATTCCGCCAGGAGTGATGCAGCCTGGGAATCAGTTGATGTCAATTGTGGATTACCACTCAGGGACAGGCGGCGGTTCAATCCAGTGGAAACAGTAGCGGCAGACTCGGAAACAGGAATCGTCATGGCTGGTGGTTCCGATGGAGTCTTTGCTAGCAATGATATTGGTCTGAGCTACACATCCTCTTCAAAGCAAGAGTTTTCCGACAAAGTAACGATCCCTGGCACATGGCTGTTCGCCTCTGGTGAACATGAGATTACTGTGGTAACGGTGGATGAAGAGAAAAGAGATTGAGACTTATCTCCCAGGAGTTTTCCAACGGACTGCATCACCGGGCAGTTTACTCTTTGCGTTTCTTGAAACCATCGAGGCGCTTCATACGCCATCGGAAGATGTTTTGATAAACCTAGATTCATTTTTTGATCCGTATCGTACCCCTGATCACTTTGCTCCATTCCTTGCAAGTTTTGTAGATCTTGATCAAATCTGGATCGAGGATCCATCCGGTCATACAGCAACTTCTCTTCCAGCATTCCCAGGTGGAATCGGACGTCTTCGCGAATTGATTGCAGCAGCGTCACATCTTTCGAAATGGAGGGGAACCAGGAGGGGGCTTCTCCTTTTCCTAGAGTTAGCGACCGGTATTCAAGGGATTGAGATCGAAGAGTGGGTTCCAGGAGCTGAGGGAAAGCCCATCCCATTTCACCTGCGCATCTCTATCCCCGATGAGACAGTACCCTACAGAGCTATGATTGAAAGAATCATTGAGCTTGAGAAACCAGCTTATGTAACATACGAGCTACGTACTGGGAAGGCTGAACAACTAGATAAAGGTGAGTGAGGTTATGAGAATCTTAAACTATATCGTCATCGTCGTGATAGGCATTGTTGCCATCATTGTCGGTGCCTTGGTCGCGCCGTCAAAATGGTTTATTGCGTTCGGCATTGCCACAGCCTTGGCTGGAATTTGGGCTTGGATTCGCGGCCTCCCATTATTGGCACGGGAAGATCGGCCCGGTGTTCGCGCCGGTGCGCTGGATTGGGCCGTGATCGTTGGCCTATATGTCGTAAGTTTTGTAGTAGCTGCCTTTCTGTAGCCAAATGACCATCGGCTAATTCTCTGTGTGGGCCTGAGTTTACATGGATTTAGGAGTAAGCCATGCATCATCGTGTGCATGCTCGAGATGGAGAATGGAATGCCCGGACTCTTCGACATAACTGCTAAGGACCCAGTGATAACGCTGGATCAAGATCAGCGTGGCGAGACCTCATTCACAGTTACCAATATCAGCGGACGCGCATGGCGCGCTCGAGCCATCATCGTCGCCGAGAGCCCAGAGGCACAGTCATGGCTTTCGATTGAAGGGCAAGCCGATCGCGACTTTGCTGTAGCAGGAACTCAACAATACACAGTTAGGGTGGTGGCCCCGTCTGACGCAAGTCCAGGTACTTACACCTTTCGGTTGGACATGGCGCGGGAGGATGTTCCCGATGAGGACTATACCGAGGGTCCCAGCGTTGCTTTTGAAGTTAAAGCAGTGGAGCGAAAGCCCGCCTTTCCGCTCTGGATGATCTTCGTTCTCGTTGGGGTGCTG
>JABAOF010010800.1_pt1 | contig 19539 bp, 5 predicted proteins | sample 7062171 | NCBI WGS metagenome assembly JABAOF01 (sample SAMN14538628, study PRJNA623070) | marine sediment metagenome | biome: marine biome [ENVO:00000428]; feature: marine pelagic biome [ENVO:01000023]; material: deep marine sediment [ENVO:00002113] | place: India: Gulf of Khambhat ...
CTGACGGGCCACCCCTCTCAAGAGGGGATTTCTTTAGTTTACAGGAATCCCCTCCCTGGAGTTATGGGTGCCCCGCCGGGGATGGCCGAAGGCCGGGGTGGGTTAGAGCAATTCGTCCGTCCCTTTGATTTATCTCAGGCCCCCTTGCTGAAGGTTGGATTAAGCGAAACCGGTAAACAACAGTATCTCTTGATGGTGGATATGCATCATATTATATCCGATGGTACATCCTTGAGCCTGCTGTTGAAGGAGTTTATCGCCCTGGCTGCCGGGGAGAGTCTGCCGGAAATTCATGTAACCTACAAAGATTATGCCCGATGGCAGCAATGTAAATCGGAGACGGAATCCATTAAAAAGCAGGGAGCCTACTGGCTTGGGGAGTTTTCCGCTGAAATACCGGTGCTGAATTTACCCATGGATTTTCCCCGGCCCGTGGTCCAGGATTATGAAGGCGGTGTCCTGTGTTTCGAAATCGGCAGTGAATCGGCCCGGCAATTGAAAAAATTGACATTAGAGGAAGACGTTACCCTTTTTATGGTATTGTTATCCCTGCTCAACATTTTGTTATCCAGGCTCAGCAGCCAGGAAGATATAGTCATGGGGTCTCCCATTGCCGGGCGGGCAGCGCCCGAGCTTGATCATGTGATGGGCATGTTTGTCAATACCCTTGCCCTGAGGAATTATCCCGCCAGCCAAAAGACGTTCCGCCAATTTTTACGGGAAGTAAAACAAAGCTCTCTCTCTGCCTTTGAAAACCAGGAATATCAATTTGAAGAACTGGTGGAGAAACTTCCCATCACCCGGGATACCGGTCGCAACCCTTTGTTTGACATTGTACTGGATGTACAGAATATCGATACGCCGGAACTGGATTTCGAGATAGGAGGATTGAAGCTGAAACCGTACCCGTTTCCCAGCGGCATCGCCAAGTTCGACCTGGTATTCCACTGCGAAGAAGCAGGGGAAAAATTCCCCATTACCGTGGATTACGCTGTCAAACTCTTTAAAGAGAGCACGGTGTGGAGATTTATTAATTATTTTAAGACAATCGTATCCGATGTGATCGATAACAGGGATATCATCATCGGTGAAATTGATATCCTGTCTAAAGAAGAAAAGGAAGAAATATTAAATGAGTTAAATGGCAGCATATCGGCATATTCGACGGGAAAAACCCTTCACCAATTATTTGATGCGCAGGCAGCTGGAACGCCTGACGGCGTTGCTGTAGTTGGCAGTTGGCAGTTGGCAGTTGGCAAGGGGGTGACACCCTCGGCCAATAAGGAGGAAATAACCGGGAAAACGGTGCAAATGACCTACAGGGAATTGAATCGAAAATCAAATCAATTAGCTCATTTATTGAGAGAAAGAGGGGTGGGGCCGGACAGCATTGTGGGAATTATGATGGAACCCTCTTTAGAGAGGATTATTGCCATTTTAGCTATATTAAAAGCCGGTGGTGCGTATTTACCCATCGATCCCACCTATCCCACGGAACGCATCCGGTTTATGCTGGAGGACTGCGGAACGAAAATACTGTTAGCAGGAAGCAGTGCCATGGAAAATCATTCCTTTACAGCTCTCCAAGGCATTGAATGGAATCCCCATAAAGGAATAGTTATTACCGCCCCCCGTCCCCAGGTTACCGATCTTGATGGCCAGCCTCTGGTGGACCGCACTACCGTGGATTATGACAAATACAGCCGGTATATTGGTCTGGCAATGGTTAAACAGGCCATTGCCATCCAGGGAACGCGCGGCTGCCCCTACCACTGTGCCTATTGTCATAAAATCTGGCCCAAAAAACATGTCTTCCGGTCAGCCGAACATATCTTTAAAGAAGTTCAATTGTATTACAACCTGGGGGTGCGCCGGTTTGTTTTTATCGATGACATTTTCAATTTGAACATCCGAAACAGCAAGCATTTTTTCCAGATGATCATCGATAGCGGTCTAAAGGTGCAATTCTTTTTCCCCAACGGTTTGCGGGGGGATATTTTAACCAGGGATTACATCGATTTAATGGTTAAAGCCGGGACCGTCAACATTGCCCTGGCCCTGGAAACCGCCTCGCCCCGGCTGCAAAAAATGATCGGCAAAAATCTCAACATCGAAAAACTGCGGGAAAACCTGGAATATATCTGCCAACATTACCCCCAGGTAATCCTGGAACTCTTTACCATGCATGGATTCCCTTCGGAAACCGAAGAAGAAGCCTTGCTGACGCTGAACTTTATCAAGAGTCTCAAGTGGCTCCATTTCCCCTATTTTCATATATTAAAAATTTATCCTTCTACGGATATGGCTGCCCTGGCACGAGAGCAGGGAATCCCGGAGAAAACCATTGCCCAATCCGCTGATCTTGCTTATCATCAATTGTCCCATACCCTTCCCTTTGATAAAGGATTCACCTTGAAATGCCAGGCGGATTTTCTTAACCGCTATTTCCTGTCAAAGCAACGGCTGCTGCATGTACTGCCCCGGCAAATGAAATTATTGACTGAAGATGAGTTGGTGCAAAAGTACAACAGTTATTTACCGGTTGAAATCAAAACGCTTCATGATTTATTGGAATTTACCGGCATCCGGGAAGATGAACTGGATCTTGCTGATTTATCTCTTCAGTGGTCCGGGCAGGTGCCTGATTTAAGTCGCCGGATAAAGGCGGCCTTTTCCCGGGAGGGTCTTTCGCCGGGTGCAGTGGATACACCGGGATTACGGGTCCTGCTGCTGGACCTTTCCCAGCTTTTCAGCAAAGATAAGCAAAACATGCTTTACGATGTGGTGGAACCGCCATTGGGTTTGATGTACTTGTTGACTGCGTTGAAAAAGGAATTCGGGGAAATGATCACAGGTAAAATTGCCAAATCGCGGATCGATTTTGATAATTATCGTGAATTAAAACAATTGCTGGATGAGTTTAAGCCGGACCTTATCGGGCTGCGCACATTAACCTATTACAAGAATTTTTTCCATCAAACCGCGGCCGTGATCCGGCAGTGGGGCATCGATGTACCGTTAATTGCCGGTGGTCCGTATGCTACCAGTGATTATGCATCTCTTTTAAACGACAGGAATATTGATTTGGTGGTATTGGGTGAGGGAGAACGTATCTTGTGCGATATTGTGTCCGGGATACTTGGGAATGACGGGAAATTACCCAGTGAAGCGCAGTTGAAAGAGATACCGGGAATCGTCTATGTGCCTCGAGAACAAGCGCCCACCAATGTTTTTGCCAGGGAAGTGATGGTAATGGAATTTGAATGGGGAGACCGTTCCAGGGCGGAAGAAAATTTGACCCACCGCAATGGACCAGGGGACACGGCTTATGTGATATACACCTCCGGCACCACCGGCAGGCCCAAAGGTGTCCTGGTGGAGCACGGCAATGTTACCGGGTTGATGGCTGCCGGTAAAGACCTGTTCCAATATGACAGCCGGGATGTATGGACTATGTTTCATTCGTATTGTTTTGATTTCTCTGTATGGGAGATGTACGGTGCCCTGCTTTTTGGTGGGAAACTGGTATTAATTCCCCGGATGGTGGCGCGGGACCCCGGTAGATATCTTGATATATTGAAAAGAGAGAGTGTCACCATCCTGAATCAGACCCCCACGGTATTTTATCAACTGGTGGAAGCAGAAATCCAGAGTTCATCAAAGGACCTGGTGATACGTTGTGTTATTTTCGGGGGGGAGGCGTTAAAGCCGGGAAAACTAAAACCCTGGAAAGAAAAGTATCCCGGCACACGGTTAATTAATATGTACGGTATCACGGAAACAACGGTTCATGTTACCTTTAAAGAGATTGGGCAAAAAGAAATCGATATGAACATCAGCAATATCGGCAAACCCATATCCACTCTTTCTGGGTACATCATGAACACGCATGCAAAGATGCAGCCCGGGGGAGTTCCCGGTGAATTGTTGGTTGGTGGTTTGGGTGTTGGCCGGGGGTATGTAAACCGCCCGGAATTGACCGCTGAGAAATTTCTTGATTTATTTTTATTAAACCACGAAGCCACGAAGGACACGAAGGAACACGAAGAAAAAAAGTTCCATTCAAAACTATACAAATCAGGAGATCTGGTTAAGTTATTGGATAATGGTGAAATGGAGTACCTGGGTCGTATTGACCACCAGGTAAAAATCCGGGGGAATCGTGTAGAAACCGGGGAAATCGAGAGGCAGATGATGCGTCTTGAGGATATCCGCGAGCCCCTGGTGATTGTCCGTGAAGATGAAAAAGGCAACAACTATCTCTGTGCATATATGAGAGTCGTGCCGGGTAAAGGGGTCAATATCTCGGAACTGCGCGAAGCGTTGTTGAAGGTGATGCCTGAGTACATGGTCCCTTCCTATTTTATACCGGTGGAAAAATTTCCTGTTACCGCCACCGGTAAAGTGGACCGCCGCAAACTTCCTCTTCCTGAAGGTCTTCGTCCCATGGTGGCTGCGGCGTATGCAGCACCGGAAAACGAAATCCAGAGAGCCATTGCTGCTATATGGAAAGAGGTTTTAAAGGTGGACAAAGTGGGCATCCATGACAACTTCTTTGAGATGGGCGGTACCTCCCTGGACATTGTCCGCTTGAACAGCCGTTTAAAAGAAGCCCTGGCAAAAGAAATTCCTGTTGTTATTTTGTTTGAGTATCCTACCATTCACACGTTCACCCGCCACCTGGCCCGGACTGAATTTTTAACCGCTGCCCCGAAGGAAGAGAGCGTGCCGGACTTTACCGGGAAGCTCAAGAAAGGCAGGGACAAAATGAAAGGAAGGCGTCAAAAAGTTATGAGAGTATAGGAAGGAAAAGCAGGATAGAAATATGTCTGATTTAATGAAAAACTACGATTTAACCGGGTATGAAGTTGCGGTAATCGGAATGGCGGGTCGGTTTCCCGGTGCTGCCTCGGTTGATGAATTCTGGGAAAATTTGAAGAATGGTAAAGAGTGTATCCGGTTTTTTTCAGAGGAGGAACTGGTGGAATCCGGTGTTTCTCCCGGTTTTTTGGAGAATTCCAATTATGTTAAGGCAAAAGCAATGCTGGAGGGCGTGGAATATTTTGACGCCTCTTTTTTTAACTATACGCTGCGGGAAGCAGGGGACATGGACCCGCAATTGCGGATTTTGCTGGAATCCAGTTGGGCCGCGCTGGAGGATGCCGGCTGTAATCCTGATAATTATGACGGTTCTATTGGGTTTTACGTGGGTGCCGGTACTCATCTTTACTGGATAGCCAGGATGCTGGACCGGGTGAACAACCCGTCGGAGAATTTCGGGGCAATAGCGGTAAACGACAGTTCTTCATTTAGTACCCAGGTGTCTTACCGGTTGAATTTGAAAGGTCCGGCGGTTACCCTGCAAACTGCCTGTTCAACTTCGTTGGTTGCGATTCACCTGGCGTGTCAGGCATTGTTAAGCGGCGAGTGTGACATGGCCCTGGCAGGCGGTGTAGCCGTCAAACTGCCGGTTAAAAGCGGTTACCTCTACCAGGAAGGCATGGTCATGTCCTCGGACGGTCACTGCCGGGCCTTTGATGCCAAAGCATCAGGTACGGTGGGAGGGGAAGGAGTTGGTATTGTTGTTCTGAAACCGGCGGAAAATGCCCTCCGGGACCGGGACCACCTTTACGCATTGGTCAAAGGTTCGGCTGTCAACAACGACGGTAACCGGAGAGTGGGATATTCAGCTCCCAGTGTCAAAGGCCAGACCGAGGTTATACGGATGGCCCGGCAGGCAGCAGATGTGGAAGCGGATAGTATCACCTATATCGAAACCCACGGTACCGGTACGATCCTGGGCGACCCGGTGGAAATCCGGGCATTGGCACAGGCCTTTGATACGGAAAAGACGCAGTTCTGCCGGATCGGTTCGATCAAAAGTAATATCGGCCACCTGGATGCCGCCGCCGGAGTGGCAGGATTTATTAAAACTGTACTGGCATTATATCACCGTATGATTCCACCCACACTGAATTTTGCCACCCCTAACCCGGAAATCGATTTTGAAAACAGTTCATTTATTGTTAATACGGAACTGGTGGAATGGACCAACCAAAAGTATCCGTTACGGGCAGGTGTCAGTTCCTTTGGCATCGGCGGCACCAACGCCCATGTAGTTCTTGAGGAGTGGCCTGAGGTCAGAAGGTCAGAAGGTCAGAGGGTAGACCATTTGAAGGCCTACAGGCCTCAGTTGATTCTTCTTTCTGCCAGGAGTGAAGCTGCCCTGGAACGCAATACCCGTAACCTGCTAGAGTTTTTGAAACAAAATCCTGGTATAAACCTGGCGGATACGGCTTATACTTTACAGGTAGGTAGAAAACCCTTTGAGTACCGGCGAATGATGGTATGCCAGGATGAATCGGAAGCAATTGAAACGTTTTCTGCCAGGAATTCAAAAAAAGTACGCACGCATCAGTTAACCACCGACCAGGAACCACCGGTGGTATTTATGTTCTCCGGGCTGGGGTCCCAGTATGTGAATATGGGGTATGATCTTTACCGGGATGAGCCGATATTCCGGAAAGAAATGAACCGGTGTTTTGAGATCCTAAGACCACTCCTGGATTATGATTTAAAAGCAGTTCTTTATCCAGGAATCACAAAGGAAAAAGATATAAACCAGCCGGACATTGTTCAACTGGTAATATTTGTTTTTGAGTACGCGCTGGCAAAATTGATGATGACATGGGGAATTACCCCCCATGCTATGATCGGTTACAGTTTTGGGGAGTATACGGCTGCCTGCATTGCCGGGGTTTTTTCCCTGGAGGATGCCTTGACTCTTATCGTGGAGAGAGGACGATTAGTCGAAAAGACAGCAGAGGCTGCCATGTTAAGTGTCCCGCTGCCCAGGGAGGAACTCATGCCGCTGCTCTACCCGGCGGATGACCTTTCCCTTGCCATTGATAACGGTCCTTCTTGCATTATCGCCGGCCCCAAAGGGGCCGTGGAGGCATTTGAAAAAAAATTGAAACAGGAGAAGTATTTGTGCATGCGCCTCAACGCCTCCCGCGGCATTCATTCTCCTTTGATGAACCCTATCCTTGAAGCGTTTGAAGCCAGGCTGAGGCAGATGACGCTAAAGGAGCCGCAGCTCCGGTATATCTCCAATGTTACCGGTCAATGGATTACGGCAGAGCAAGCTGTTGACCCTGCTTATTGGTCCGGGCACCTGGCCCATGCGGTGAAGTTTGCCGATGGCATCAGAGAATTGGTTAAAGAACCCGGTGCGATTTTCCTGGAGCTTGGCCCGGGGCGGGATTTAGCCGCAATGGTGCAGCGTTACCTGGGAGAAAACCATTGGCTGGTTAACCTGGTCAGACCTCCCCAAAAGGAGATATCCGATACGGCTTACTTGCTGGATCGTATTGGCCGGTTGTGGATTTATGGAAAAGAAATCAATTGGCAGGAGATTTATGAAAGCAGGGGTGAAGAGAGATATCGGGTGTCTCTTCCCACCTATTCGTTTGAGAAGCAAACGTTTGCACTGGAGGATGATCGGCAGCCGCGGCAAGAGGAACATGAACAGGAACAAGTACCTGCAATAACCTCAACGTACGAACGAACTCAACTGCCTGATGATTATGAAGCCCCCCGGGATGTAGTGGAAGAGAAAATTGCGGAAGCATTCCAGGACATTTTCGGACTGAACCAAATCGGCATTCATGAGGATTTTTTCGAATTAGGTGGAGATTCTTTAAAGGTCATTACCCTGGTGACCCGTCTCCACCAGCAGTTGGATGTAGAAGTCTCCATGGAAGCGGTGTTCAAGCATCCTACCGTTAAAGAGATTGCTGGCTATATTGCCGAAGAAGCAGGAGAAAGTATCTTCTATATCATTCCGCCTTTAGAAGAAAAAGAGTATTATCCCCTGTCACCGTCCCAGAAGCGGGTTTTTATCGTGGAGCAAATTGAAGAAAAAGGCGAAGTATATAACATGCCTGCCGTGGTGTGGATGGAAGGGGAACTGGATTTTGGCCGGCTGGAAACCGCATGCAAAGCCTTGCTGGAACGGCATGAGTCTTTGCGCACCGGGTTTTTCCTGGTAGATGGAGAACCGGTCCAACAGGTGTATAAATCCTATGAAATCGAATTTGAAATTGAGTATCATGAGGTTGAGGTTAAGGTTGAGGTTGAGAATATTATAACGGATTTTGTTCGTTCCTTTGACCTGTCCTGTCCTCCCCTCTGGCGGGTGGGATTGGTGAAGGTGGAAGCGGAAAAACATATCCTGATGAACTGTATCCATCATATAGTTTCGGATGATATATCCATTGGGATATTGATGATGGAATTTTCCGCGTTATATCGCGGTGAAGCGCCGGAAGAACTGCCTGTCCAGTACAAAGAATACGCGGTATGGCAGCAGGAAGCAGCGGCTGTGGATATGACTTTAAAAAAGCAAAAAGAGTTCTGGGCGGCTCTTTTTTCGGATGCTCCCGAACTCCCGGTACTGGAAATGCCCTGCGATTACCCCCGGCCGGAACTGCAGAGTTTTGAAGGAGATCACATTGATTTTGTAACCGATTTAGAACTGGCCAATCAACTGGCTGTACTGGCCAGGAAAAACAAAACTACCCTTTTTGTCCTGCTCTTTACCCTTTACAATGTGCTGTTGTACAAATATACCGGCCAGGAGGATATCATCGTGGGAACCCCTATCACCGGGCGATCCCACCGGGATGTCCAGCAGGTGGTGGGCATGTTTGTTAATACCCTGGCACTTCGCAATCACCCCAAAGGGAATATGACCGTTGAAGAATTCTTGCAAGCAGTAAAAGAAAATACCTTAAATGCCTTTTCAAACCAGTTTTATCAATTTGAAGACCTGGTGGAACAGTTGGATATTCCCAGGGATATCAGCCGGAATCCCTTGTTTGATACTATGTTTGTGCTGCATACGGTTAACCTGGAAAACGTTAACATTCCAGGCATGAGAAGTATGTATCCCTATGAATTCGAGTATTCGGTATCCAGGTTTGATATCACATTGAATGTGGCGGAATTCAGCGGGGGGCTGCGGGGAGGAGTGGAATATAATACTGCTCTTTTTAAAGAAGAAACCATGCAGCGGTTTATGAACCATTTTCTTGCTGTTGTGGAATCGGCAGCCAGGCAGCCTGAGGCTAAATTGGATGACCTGCAAATGCTTTCGCAAGAAGAGTTAACACAGGTGCTGGTGGATTTTAATGCCACAGAAGTGGATTATCCCAAAGACAAAACGGTTCAGCAGTTATTCGAGGAACAGGCAGCCAGAACGCCTGACGGCGTGGCTGTAATAGGGCAGAATGAGAAGGGTAGGGGCGAATCTCCGTGGTCGCCCCCAGGTGCCCGCCATGCCATTACCTACATGGAATTAAATGCAAAATCCAATCAATTGGCTCACCTGCTGAGAGAAAAAGGTGTGACGTCTGAAACCATTGTGGGAATCATGGTGGACCGTTGTGTGGAGATGATTATCGGGATCCTGGGAATATTAAAAGCCGGTTGCGCCTATTTACCCATCGATCCCGGATACCCGGAAGAGCGAGTCAGGTATATGCTGGAAAACAGCGAAGCCAGAGTTTTGGTGAGTGAGTTGAGTGAGGTGAGTGAGGTGAGTGAGGTAAGTGGGGGAACTGAAGTGGTAAAAATTAGCGAATTGAGTAAGCAACCTCCTACTCACCCCACTCACCTTACTCACCCTACTCACCTATGTTACCTTATCTACACCTCCGGTACCACCGGTGTGCCCAAAGGTGTCATGATTGAAAACCGGTCTGTAGTGAATTTTATCAAAGGTATTACCGATCACATTCCCTTTACCCACCGTGACGCTATTTTATCTCTTACCACCATTGCCTTTGATATATTCGGACTGGAAACCTTGCTTCCGTTAACAAAGGGATCGAAAGTGGTAATCGGCAATGTAGAAGAGCAAGCCAATTCCCTGGCTGCTGCTTCTGTCATCGAGAGAGAGAAGATTACTATTTTTCAGCTCACTCCTTCGCGGTTGAAGCTGTTCATATCTGATCCGGAAGCTGCTAAAAGCCTGGAATGGTTGAAATACCTGGTGGTGGGAGGTGAAGTGTTTCCTGCTCCTTTGTTGGAAGAGGCCAGGGCGCTTACCCGGGGGAAGATATACAATGTTTATGGTCCCACTGAAACCACCATATGGTCTACCATCAAGGATGTGACCGGGGAAAGTCCTTTGAATATCGGGAAACCCATTGCTAATACGCGCATTTATATTTTGAGCAGGGGGGGGTGCTTGCAGCCGGTGGGAATACCCGGTGAATTGTGCATTGCCGGTGATGGTGTTGCCAGGGGGTATTTCAAGGATGAAACCCTAACATCTGAAAAATTTATAACAGAACCCAAATCCCAGGTCACAAACAAATCCCAACATCAAGAATCCTTTAATGAAAAGCTTTTGCGGGGGGTCCAGGGGGGCAGTTTTCTCGAAAAGAGCCCCCCTGGTCGCCGAAGGCTTTACAAAACCGGTGACCTGGCCCGCTGGCTTCCTTGCGGTAACATTGAAATTTTTGGGCGAATGGACCAGCAGATAAAAGTCAGGGGATTTCGTATTGAACCTGGTGAGATCGAAAGTCTTTTGTTAAAGCATGGTACTGTAAAAGAGACTGTTGTGCTGGCAAGGAACGATGATAAAGGTGAAAAATACCTATGCGCTTATATCGTATCGGACAGCGATCCCTCGATAGCGGAATTGCGGGAGTTCCTGGCCCGGGAGTTACCGGACTATATGGTCCCTTCATCCTTTATAAAAATCCATGAAATACCGGTAACCCCCAATGGAAAAATTGACCGGAAAGCATTGGCAAAAGCTGAGGGGGCCCAACTGAAATTGGGGTCTGCCTATGTGGCACCTGAAACCAACATTGAAAGAACTGTTGTCGATACCTGGAAAGAGATACTTCAGTTGGATCAAGTGGGTGTAGAGGATAACTTTTTTGACCTGGGAGGGACATCTTTAAAAGTGATTATGACAATGAGTAAATTAAAGGTGTCGTTGGAACGGGAGATTCCTGTGGTGGCGATGTTCCGCTATCCCACGGTTCGTTCCATGGCACATTTTTTGAGTCGGGAGGACAGCGTTTTCAAGAAGCGAGATCGAACCGAAGTGAGGAAAAAGGGCCGCGAGCGGTTGGATCAAAAAAGACGTATCAAATCAAGAGTACAGGAAACAGCGAGATAAGGAGTAATAAATGACTGGAAAAATGGTATTTATGTTTCCCGGTGTGGGTTCTCAATATCCCGGGATGGGAAAACAGTTTTACGATGATTTTAGTGTATTTCGTGAGGCTATTGATGAAGCCAGTGATGTTTTGGGTCGGGATATAGCGAAAATGTGTTTCCTGGAGCCTGATAAAGAAGAATTATCAAAGCTGGAAAATGCCCAATTAACTATATTGGCGTTTAGTGTAGGAATATTCCGGGTGTACATGCAGGAGATCGGTATTGAACCTGGTTTTTGCCTGGGTCACAGTTTGGGTGAGTATTCGGCGCTTTGTTGTTCTGGGGTGATATCCTTTGCCGATGCCCTGGAACTGGTGCGGCAGCGGGGAATGATTATCGGTAAGATATCCGAACCCCTGGACGGCACCATGATGTGGGTAATCAACCTGGAAAAGGAAAAAGTGGAAAAGGTATGCAAAGAGGTCTCCAAAGGCGAAGACAATGAAGGAACGGTGTTTGTCTCCGCCTATGATACTCCCACTCAGACCTCCATATCCGGCCGTAAAGATGTGGTTATGACTGCTGCCAGGAGACTGGAACAAGAAGGGGCCATTGTTTATCCTCTTATGTTCAGCGGTCCTTTTCACAGTCCCCTGATGGAAGAAGCAGCCCGGCAAATGAAAACGGTACTTCAACAGTTTACCTTTGGAGACCCAATTTATCCGGTTATTGCCAATCGAAATGCCCGGCCTTATGAAGGAAAAGAGAGTGTCATTGATAACCTGTCCCTGCAATTGGTTTCACCGATTCGCTGGCAGGATTCCATTGATTATGTGACGGCGCAAGAAATAACCATTGCCATTGAAATGGGACCCAAGGATGTATTGAAGTTTTTGTTGAAGAAAATTACCCAAACCATTCACCCCTTTACTATAGATAAAGACCTGGAGACCCTTAAAGAGAAATTCCTGATTGGGCCGGAAGAGTATTTGCACATAATAGGCAAATGCCTGGGCATTGTTGTCAGTACAAAGAACCGCAATGCCGACCTGGAAACCTATGAAAAGCAAGTAGTTATGCCTTACAGGAAAATTGAAAGTTTGTATGAACGGTTGAAATCAGAAGGGAAGTCACCCACCAGAGAGGAGGTTGAAGAGGCATTAAATATGCTTGAAGGTGTGTTGGCTGCAAAGAAGGTGCCGCAGTCGGAACAGCAGCGGGGTTTTAACAAAGTACTTGGCGGAAGAATAGTTGGAAAAGGATAAAAAAATAAATGATTAAAAAGGAGAAACAGAAATCATGAGAGCAGAGAATGCGAAATTAAAATCACCACAAGACGTTATTCGCGGTTTTATTATGGAGAATGTCAGCGCAGCGGAATTGGACGATGATTTTGATATCTTTGAATCGGGGATTGTGAATTCGTTGTTTGCTATTGAGTTGATGACATTCCTGGAAAAAACGTTTGAAATCAAAGTGACCATGGATGACCTGGACATGGAAAATTTTAAATCCGTCAGTGCAGCCGGTCGTTTTGTTCAGCAGAAAAAGGGGTAGAACGTGCTTAATAATCCGTTGTTAACAGAAGAACAGAAAACCCGTTACCGTGGGTTTTGCGAATTTGTGCAGGAGCATGTGGAACCCCATGCTGATCAATGGGATAAGAGCCAGGGGGTACCGCGGGAGGTCATTGGGTTGTGCAGTGAGGCCGGTTTTGTGGGCGGTATTTTCCCCGAAGAATTTAGCGGTGGGGGTTGGGATGCAGTTACTTTCGGGCTCCTCAATGAAGCCATTGGGGCTGCCAGTTCATCCCTGTGTGCCCTTTTTACGGTGCAAACCATGGTGGGTACGATTTTGGCCAAATGGGGGACCCCTGACCAACAAAACAAATACCTGGCACCCATGGCAAAAGGTGACATGATCGCATCTTTTGCCATGACCGAACCCAAAGTAGGAAGCGATATCCAGGCGGTTGAAACCACCTTTACTCCCCGGGGGAATGGATATTTATTAAGTGGCAGCAAAAAATGGATCACTTATTCTGCCATGGCTGATATATTCCTGGTATTTGGGAAAGATAAAGAAGATAAGTCTATGGCCTGTATTGTCCCATCTGATGCACCGGGAGTGGAGGTAATCCCGTTGAAGGATATGTTGGGGTTTCGGGGTGCTCATCTTTCCCGGATTAAATTGAATGATGTTGAAATCCCTGCGGGTGATCTGGTGGGTAAGCCTGGTTTGGTGATGTCCTATGTCGCGCCTTATGGATTGCACTATGGCCGGATGAGTACGGCATGGTCGTCGGCAGGGCTTTTGCGGGCTTGCCTGGAGACCGGTGCTGCCTATGCATCGGAACGGCGGGCATTTGGACGTCCGATTATGGACCACGGTATGATCCGGCAGATCGTCACCGATATGGGAGTAGACCTGGAAGCAGCCCGGCACTTATGCCTGGGTGCCTCCATGGCTGATGATTCTCATTCACCCGGGGCAGTGGAAAAAACATTGATAGCCAAGTATTATGCTACCCGGGCTGCAGTTCGAGCTGCCGCAGATACCGTGCAGATCATGGGCGCTGCCGGATGCCATGAAGAAAACCCGGCAGCCAGGTACTACAGGAATGCTAAAATCATGGAGATCATTGAAGGCACCAGCCAGGTTCACCAGGAAATCCTGGGTAAAAGTTTTTGTAAAAAGTTCAGAAAACGATGACAACAGGAATAGAAAAAAAACAGATTTTGGATAAATTTAACGATACTGACGCACCTTACCCGGAGGATAAGACCCTGCATCAATTGTTTGAAGAACAGGTGAGAAAAACTCCCGAAAACCCGGCGGTGCTGTTTAAAGATCAGAGATTATCCTACAGGGAGTTTAATGAAAAGGCCGACAGTCTTGCCTGTTTATTAAAGGAGAGGGGTGTTGGTCCGGATACCGTTGTGGGTATTATGACGGAGCGTTCGCTTGAAATGATGGTGGGGCTGATGGCGATCCTCAAAGCCGGGGCAGCCTATTTGCCCATAGATCCACATTATCCGCAAGAACGCGTTAACTACATGCTGAAAGACAGCAATGCCAGGGTATTGTTGAGTGAGGTGAGTGAGTTGAGTAAGGTAAGTGAGGGAACTGAGGTGGTTACTCACCTTACTCACCCTACTCACCCTACTCACCTATGCTACGTCATCTATACCTCCGGTTCCACGGGCAGGCCCAAGGGGGTGATGGTGGAACACCATTCAGTGGTTAATCGTTTACATTGGATGCAGAAACGGTATCCACTTGATGAAACCGATACCATATTGCAGAAAACGCCGTTTATTTTCGATGTTTCTGTGTGGGAATTGTTCTGGTGGTCGCTGGTAGGGGCAAAGGTATGTTTTTTGCTCCCTGGCTTTGAAAAATTTCCACAGGCCATCGTGGAAACCGTGGAACGCCAAAAAGTCACCACCATGCATTTTGTTCCTTCCATGATGTCGGCATTTTTGGGATACATTGAAAATTCCGGTGATATTAAACGATTGGGCAGTTTAAAACGTGTCTTTGTCAGCGGAGAAGCGTTAAAACCCATCCACCTGGAACGTTTTAATCGAACGTTGTACCGGGAGAATGGGACACGGTTAATTAATTTATACGGCCCTACTGAAACCACCGTGGATGTCTCTTATTTTGATTGTCCCACTGGGTCCGGTGTCCAACAGATCCCCATAGGGAAACCCATCGATAATATAGGCTTATATATCATGGACAATGATTTGCAATTGCAGCCCGTGGGAACCGAAGGCGAGTTATGCATCTCCGGTGTAGGATTGGCCCGCGGCTATTTAAACCGCCCTGAATTAACTGCTGAGAAGTTTGTTTTAGCTCATAGTTCATGGCTCATAGCTGATAGGAGAGAGAAGAGAATAAGCAATTCCGGAGAGCTCCCTATGAGCTATGAGCTATCAGCTATGAGCTGCCTCTACAAAACCGGCGATCTTGCTTACTGGCTGCCGGATGGGAATATTGCCTTTGTGGGGCGGATGGACCACCAGGTAAAGATACGGGGATTACGCATTGAACTGGGAGAAATCGAATCCGTGCTGGCTCAGCACCCGGCTGTGCAGGACTGTGTGGTGATTGTGAGAGAAACCACCGAAACCATTATTACACTGGTGGCTTGCATGGTAATAAAACCCGGTGAACAGGTGACTGACCAGGAGTTAAAAAAACATATGAAATCCTTTTTGCCGGATTACATGGTTCCCGGCGAATGGATAAGAATGGAAACCCTACCCCAAACTCCCAGTGGGAAAGTTGATCGGAAAAGATTGAGTGAAGAATCTGATGAATGAAAGAAATAACAACTATACGGGACTGGAAATAGCGGTCATTGGTATGGCTGGCCGGTTTCCCGGTGCCCAAAATATAAAAGAATTCTGGGAAAACCTGGCAAACGGTGTTGAAACCGTTACCTTTTTCCCTGATGAGGAGTTGGAGGAAGCCGGGGTTGATAAAAGCCTGTTGGAGAATCCGAATTATGTTAAGGCAATGGGTTATCTTAAAGGCATTGAAGATTTTGATGCTGATTTTTTTGATTATACACCGGGTGAAGCTGAAGTGATGGACCCGCAAATCAGGCTTTTCCATGAATGTGCCTGGGAAGCGTTGGAAGATGCCGGGTATGTCCCGGATACGTATGATGGATTGATCGGGCTCTGGGCCGGTGCTTCGGATAGTTTTCATTGGAAAGGTTTAGCCGTATTATCCGGGCAAATGGAAAAGTTCGGGCAATTCGGGTTGGATCATTTTGCCAATAAAGACTATTTATGTTCGCGAATAGCTTATAAACTTAATTTGAGAGGGCCAGTGGTATCCGTCCACACCGCCTGTTCCACGTCCCTGGTGGCCATTCATATGGCATGCCAGGGGTTGTTAAGCGGTGAAACCGATGTTGCCCTGGCCGGAGGGGTATCCATTATACCATTTAAAGGGGGCTATCTTTACCAGGAAGGAATGATCCAGTCTCCGGACGGCCACTGCCGGGCCTTTGACGGCAGTGCCGCAGGCACCCTTGCCGGCTGCGGGTTAGCAATTGTCGCATTGAAGCGGCTTGAGGATGCCGTTGAAGACGGTGATTATATTCATGCAGTTATCAAAGGCTCTTCCGTTAATAACGACGGTGTACAAAAAATAGGATATACAGCCCCCAGTGTGGAAGGGCAGGTGGAAGTGCTTCAAGATGCTTTGCAAACAGCGCAGGTGGAAGTAGAAAGTATCGGTTATATCGAAGCTCACGGTACCGGCACAGCCCTGGGAGACCCGGTGGAAATCGAAGCGCTAATTGCGGCTTATGAGACCGATAAAAAAGGGTTCTGCGGCATCGGGTCCGTTAAATCCAATTTCGGCCACCTGGACACGGCTGCTGGAATCGCCGGTTTTATCAAAGCCGTACTGGCATTAAAACACCGGTTAATCCCTCCTACTTTGAATTTTGAAGTCCCCAATAATAAAATCAATTTAATCGACAGCCCCTTTTATATCAATGCGGATTCGCTTGAATGGGAAAGGGACGACTATCCGTTAAGGGCTGGAGTGACGTCGTTGGGCATCGGCGGTACCAATGTCCATGTAATCTTAGAGGAATGGCCAGAAGTCAGACGGTCAGACGGTCAGAGGGTAGAAGATCAGAAGGCCAGCCGCCCTCAATTGATTCTTGTTTCTGCCAGGACCCCGGCGGCCCTTGATAAAGCAAAAGAAAACCTTGGGAATTACTTAAAAGAAAATCCATGTAATCTGGAGGACGCTGCCTATACCTTGCAGAAGGGCAGAAAGGCGTTTAAGCACCGCTGGATGGCGGTTTGCTCCACCGCGGCTGAAACCATTGAAGCATTGACCTCGCCGGAAGGAGGAGAAATCCATGTGGTCTCGGATGAGGAAGAAACCGCGGCTCTCGTGGCATCGGACAGGGACAGTGCAGATATCGGGAGACAATCGTTGACTCAAATCGGCCAGGCATGGCTTCGAGGGCAAAAAATCGATTGGAATGAATTATATAAAGAAAAGAAAAGACATCGTATTCCATTGCCCACTTACCCTTTTGAAAGGAAACGGTATTGGTTGGAAACACAAGGCCTTAATCTTGAAGCAAACGTATTTGATCAGGGCTTTTTGTCCCCTAAGAAGCGAGATATTATCGACTGGTTTTACATCCCCTCATGGAAACGGTCGGCGCTGCCCGTGGTAGACGTAGATGCAGATACAGCCTGTTGGCTGGTGTTTGTCGATGGGTGCAGGTTGGGTTCTCAACTGGTGGAAAAACTTGAGGAAAAGAAACAGGCAGCGATTACAGTGACAATGGGCCGGGAATTTTTAAAACAAGAAAATCGCCGTTTTATCGTTAATCCGCAGATAGAAGGGGACTATGATGCCTTGTTTGCTGAACTTCAACGTCGTAACCTGGTCCCCAACCGCATCGTTCATTTATGGGGTGTTACAGCAAATGAAGATGAGAAAAGGGCACTGTTAAGTGAGAATATTGACGACATTCAGAATACCGGGTTTTACAGTTTACTTAATATTGCCCGGGCCATTGGTAAGCAGGGTTTTACCGATAAGATTGAAATCACAGTGGTCACCAATAACATGCAGGAAGTGACCGGGGGTGATAGTGGTTGTCCGGGAAAAGCCACTGTAATGGGGCCTGTTAAGGTAATACCGGTAGAATATCCCAATATCGCCTGCCGCAGCATCGATGTGGAACTTCCCCTGCCCTGGCAAGGAAGCAAGCAAGCAGGGACCCCCATCCACCGGTTATTTGATGAACTCATGGCTGAATCGATTGAACCGGTTGTGGCGTACCGGGGCAATCACCGCTGGGTACAAATATTTGAGCCTATACGACTGGAAAAGTCGAAAGATAAGGCGCTGAGTTTCAAACAAGAGGGTGTTTATCTTATAACAGGCGGCCTGGGAGGTATCGGGTTTCGACTGGCGGAGTACCTGGCAAAGACAGTTCAAGCTAAACTTATACTAACCGGGCGTACCGGGCTGCCTCCCAGGGGTGAATGGGACCGGCGGCTTGCTGCCCCCAATGATAACGATGGTAAAAATGAAAGGATAAAAAAAGTCAAAACCATCGAGGAATTGGGTTCAGAGGTCCTGGTTCTTAGTGCGGATGTTACCCATCGGCAGCAAATGCAAAACGTTATAAACCAGGCAGTGGCGCAGTTTGGTCGCATCGATGGGGTGATACATGCTGCCGGGCTTCCGGATGGTGCTATGATTCAAAGAAGAACAAGGGAAGCATCGGAACGGATTTTTGCCGCTAAAATAAAAGGTACCCTGGTTCTTGACGCACTTCTAAGGGATATGGAATTGGATTTTTTTATTCTATGTTCCTCCATCAATTCGATCCTGCCCATATTCGGGCAGGTGGGTTACTGCGGTGCCAATGCGTTTATGGATGCCTTTGCCCATTACAAGGCTTCACAAGACAGTGCCTGTCCAACCGTTATTTCCATTAACTGGACCCGGTGGCAAAGTATAGGAATCGCTACCATCGCTGAAGAATATCACAAAAATTTAACCGGGGAAGACTTAACAGGTGGACTCTCAACTGGAGAAGGCGTTGAGACCTTTAGCCGCATACCTGGAAATAGACTTACCCAGGTGATTGTATCCAGAGAAAACCTGCAGCAGTTGGTGGAACAATACCAGGTGTTTAAAGTATCATCATTGATGGAAACGTTGGACGAGGCTGCTGTTCCCGGGAAAGTATATCAGCGACCTGAATTGAAGACAGAATACGTCCCCCCCGTCAGTGATATTGAAAAACAACTTGCCGGAATCTGGGCCAGGTTTTTTGGGTTTGACCGGGTAGGCATCCAGGATGATTTTTTTGAATTGGGAGGCGATTCATTAAAAGTTATTACCTTAGTATCAAGGATACATAAAGAATTAAATGTAAGAATATCCATAGAGGAATTTTTTAAAAGGCCGACAATAAGGGGTTTAACAAAATACATTGAAACAAAAGATGCTGCCGGCGACAGCGAAGATAGGTATATTTCTATTGAACCCTTTGAGAAAAAGGAATATTATTCGTTATCATCGGCTCAGAAACGGTTGTATTTGCTTCAGCAGATGGATTTGAATACTACTGTTTACAATATCCCTTTTGTTTCTTCTGTGGGAGAAGACATAGATAAGAGTAAGTTAGAATCCGCATTGAAAGAACTGATCGCCCGGCATGATAGTTTGCGGACATCGTTTATAATGGTGGGTGATGAACCGGTGCAGCGGGTCCACGAACCCGATGAGGTAGAATTTGAAATCGAGCAACACACCCCGGCTCTGACGGGCCACCCCTCTCAAGAGGGGATT